>OCTW011590993.1_pt1 | contig 46196 bp, 36 predicted proteins | sample 1539671 | NCBI WGS metagenome assembly OCTW01 (sample SAMN02144230, study PRJEB22623) | gut metagenome | biome: sheep rumen | host: Ovis aries | place: New Zealand
AAAACAGCTTCTGACGGCAGTACGGATACTACTGAATCGTCAAAGGATGAGAAGACAGAGGATACGACAGAAAAGATAGATGACAGTAAGAATAATCCGCTTCTTTCTTCCAAGTCTCCGATATATATCAAGCTTGATAATGCCAGCTATTGGGGAAATGATAAGAGCTACACCTGTCAGTATAATGTGAATGTTATTAATAATTCCGGGGAGGCTGTTGAAGGCTGGGAGGTTGTTTTCGAAGGCTTCGCAGATGACTGTAAGCTTGGAGATAACTGGTGCGGAAGCTATGAATTAAAGAATGGTAAGCTTTCTGTAAAGCCGGCCGATTTCAATTCAAAGATAGATGATAAGAACGAGATCAACTTCGGCTTCCAGATGATATTCACCTCTGAAGCAGGAGCCAAGAAGGCTACCAAGAATGTGAAGCTGTTTATTGGCGGCAAGGAATACGATCCGTCAGCTGTCGACAAGGATGATAAGACTGAAGATACCGGTAAAGAGGATAAAACGACTGAAGCTCCGGAGGCGGATAAAGAAGGAAAAAATACATCTCAGACTGATGTGACAGCTACTGAGGATACCGTTAAGGATGATGCATCAACCGAGGAAGATAAAAAAGCTGATGATAAAGATGGAAGTACTCCTGTAGGGATTCACGGAAAGCTTAGTGTAAATGGTGTTGATATCGTTGACAAGGACGGTAAGAAATTCCAGCTTAAGGGTGTCAGCACACATGGTCTGGCGTGGTTCCCTGACTATGTTAATAAGGATGCCTTTAAGAGTATAAGAGATGACTGGGGTGCAAATCTTATCAGACTTGCGATGTATACCGATGAGAGCGGCGGATACTGTACTGATGGTGACAAGAATAAGCTCAAGGAGCTTGTTAAGTCAGGCGTTGATTATGCTACAGATCTTGGTATGTATGTCATCATCGACTGGCATATCCTGCATGATCTTACTCCTATGAAATATAAGGATGAGGCAATAGCATTCTTTGAGGAAATGTCAGCGCTTTATAAGGATTATGATAACGTTTTATTCGAGATATGCAATGAACCAAATGGCGGAACAAGCTGGTCTGAGGTTAAGGAATATGCCGAAGAGGTAATTCCTGTCATAAGAAAGAACTGCCCAGACGCGATCATAATTGTTGGAACTCCGACCTGGTCTCAGGATGCTGATATTGCATCTAAGGATCAGATAGAGGGCTATGATAATATCATGTATGCTGTACATTTTTATGCTGCGACGCATAAGGATGACCTGAGAAATAAGGTTAAGACAGCAAGATCAAACGGAGCTCCTGTATTTATAAGTGAGTTCAGTATATGTGATGCTTCAGGTAACGGAGCAATCGATTATGATTCCGCGGAAGAGTGGATGAAACTGCTGAATGACGAGAATATATCATATGCAACATGGAATCTCAGCAATAAGAATGAATCATCATCCCTTATAAGCTCTGACTGTAATAAGACTTCAGGATGGAGCGAGGATGAAATGTCTGAGACCGGAGCATGGCTTAGAGAACAGCTGCAGAAATAAGCTTATAACGATTATTTTGTTAAAAAGGATGCCATTCTAGAGACTTGCTCATATATAGTATTTATTAATATGCTATTAATATGAAAAGGCTTTCGGTTGACATTTTGTTAAAAAAGTATTACAAATAGAAGTGGCGTTTTATGAGCAGGTAAATACTAAACGTAATCCTGCCATATGATCAGTTTACTTAAATGAGGACGTTATATGCGTGTTATTGCCGGTACAAGAAGAAGCCTTCCTTTAAAAAGTGTTGAAGGGTTTGAAACAAGACCAACTACAGATCGGATCAAGGAGACACTTTTCAATATTTTGATGCCCGACCTTCCGGGAGCAAAGTTCCTTGATCTTTTTGCGGGAAGCGGCGGCATCGGAATAGAAGCCCTTTCGAGAGGTGCTGAGAATGCAGTATTTGTTGATAACAGCAGAGACGCCATTCATTGCATAACAGAAAATGTAAGATTCACTAAGTTTACTGAGGAAGCAGAGATTGTGAGACTTGATTCTCTTTCATACGTAAGGTCCCTACGAAAGATCGATTTTGATATTATCTTCATGGACCCGCCGTATGGAAATGATCTTGAGAAAGAGGTTCTTTCAGTTCTTGCTTCAAAGGAATTTGTGAATCCGGATGCTCTGATAATTGTTGAAGCATCGCTTGATACTGATTTCAGTTATGCGGATGAACTTGGATTTACAATTTACAAAAATAAAGAATATAAATCAAATAAGCATATATTTATGCAAAAAAGGATATAGACTATGATAACAGCAGTTTATCCGGGCAGCTTTGATCCTGTCACGCTCGGACATCTTGATATAATCAGAAGAGGATCAGAGTGTTTTGACCGCCTTGTGATCGGCGTTCTGAATAATTCAGAGAAAAAATCACCATTGTTTAGTTTAGAAGAACGTGTTATTATGTTAAGGGAAGTCACAGAGGATATGCCGAATGTCAGTGTTGAATGCTTCAACGGACTTCTGGTTGATTTCGTAAGAAAGAAAAATTCAAACATAATCATCCGCGGACTAAGAGCTATGGCGGATTTCAATATAGAACTCCAGATGGCGCAGACCAATCGTGCTGTTGCCCCTGATATTGATACTTTGTTTTTCTCAACAAGTACCCAGTATTCGGCAATCAGCTCGAGTGTAGTTAAGGAATATGCGAGCTACGGAGTTTCGGTGAAGGATTTTGTTCCTGCGACTGTCCTTAGCAGGATAGAAGCAAAATATAAGAAAGTATAATCTAATCCAGGAGGGAATCAAAATGGAGAAAAAAGGCGTTGAAGAGATGATCAATGAGATAAGCATATTTATAGATAACTGTAAATATCAGCCGCTCTCATCAAACAAGATCGTAGTGCCTAAGGACGAAATAGATAAGATGCTCGGTGAGCTTAAGCTTAAGCTTCCTAACGAGATTGAAAGATGCAAGAAGATCATGCGTAACAAGGAGGCAATCCTTGCTTCTGCGAGAACACGTTCTGATGCTATCATTTCAGAATCTGTTAATGAGGCTAACAGACTTGTTGAGACCAATCATATTACCGAGCTTGCAAATATCAGAGCCAACGAGATCCTTGAGCAGGCTCGTAAGGATGCTCAGCAGATTCTTGATGATGCAAACGCTGAGGCTGCTGAAGTAAGACTTTCTGCTATGGAGTACACCAAGAGCAGGCTTGCTGAAATGAGAAACTTCTTTGCACGTACTCTTGAGATTGACAGAGAGAATTATCATAACCTTATCGACAGCCTTGAAAATACAGTTTATACACTTGATTCAAATGTTAACGATATGGATGCCAGCATCAACCTTCTTACAGGTAATCCGATTCAGGCACCTATGTCATCACAGGCTTCGGCTGCCAGCTATACAGGCGAGGATATCTCTGAGTTTACACAGGATGACTATGGCTATGCTCCGCAAAGACCGCAGCCACAGCAGTCACCGGTAGCTCCTCCACCAATCGTTCAGTCACTTGCAAATGCAGATGATGACTTTGACGAGGATGAAGATGTTGACGATGATTACGATGAGGATGATGATTTCCTTGATGAGTAATCATAGATTGTAATGATATCAAAATGAGAATGATAAAGAGGATACATTCCTGATGGAATGTATCCTCTTTATATTGTTTTCATTCATTGTTTTTTTACAGAAGGTCGGAGCTTATCATATAATAGCAATGTTTGATGATAATTCATTTGGCAGATGAACTTTTGTTTTTGAATAATACAGAAGGTTGTATATATCTGTTGCGTAACAGTCGTATTTATACAGCTTTGCTTCATATTCATTTGCCGGCTCAAAAGATGATCTTTTATTGATGATCCTTATATCGGATGAATCATTTATGCTGCGAAACATATGCGAGGCGTCCTTTCTGAAAGCCAGTAGAGTGGCGTAAGGACAGTAAATATTATCCTTGATATTTTCAATACCGAGAAGGATGTGTAAAAGTGTGCGGCATAATCTGGTATGAGTGATATTTTTGGATTTCAGTTCTTCGATGAGTTCGCTATAGGATAACGGAAGATTAAGCTTTTGGATTCTGTTTATCAGATCGGAGTTCAGGTCAAGGATATTATTAAGCTTTTGACCGTTATCAGATAATTCACTTTGTAAGTTCAGTAATTCGTGATTTATAAGCGTTTCAATATCATTACTGAATACGAATTTATCAGCTTCGTTTATGTCGTATGGGACGTAGGAACTGATATCATTATTGTCAGCGGTTTGAATTGTATCTCTGATATATTTGGCAGAAGCAAATCTGTTTTTGGTCATGGAAGAGTCGTGTGCTGCACCTTTACGAGGAACAACTATCGGTTTAACTCTTGAATCGAGTTTTGTAAGAGCAGAGAGATATTCGATGGCAAGGATGTTGTTTGGCTGAGACATGATATCGGCGTATTCTTCACCAAATTCTTCTGCGAGTGCGAGGCTTCTGGCCTTTGGATATGAATTACCTTCCTTGAGGAAATCATTTAATGCCAGTTTGAACGAAGCAGTTTCATTGGTGAGACAGTCTGATATTTTTCTGATAATATCAATATCGTTTGTTTCCGCACCGAAAGAAATATAATCGGCTATACCGAGTGAGTTGATCATCTCCACGCCTGCATATGCAAAATCCTGTGCACTGGCAGTGCTGTAGCGTACCGGCATCTCAAAAACAATATCAAGCCCGAATCTGACAGCATATTCAGCTCTCCTTAGTTTTGGAAGAATAGCGGGCTCGCCTCTCTGGACGAAATTGCCGCTCATTATCGCAATGGCGTGATCCGCGCCTGAAATTCTTTTTGATTCTTTCAGGTGATACAGATGGCCGTTATGAAATGGATTGTATTCAGCTATGATTGCAACTGTGCTCATATTTGTATGATAACGCTCCGTAAGATATGTTTGACATTTGAATGATGTGTGTTATACTTCATTTAAGAGGTGTTATCCGAATAGCGGTTCACCTTGGTTTATAAGTTACTAAAAGAAGCAACTATTCCTTGGGAGGGCGGTTGCTTCTTTTATTTTCTGTATCTTTTATGTTGCAACAGATTGCTATAATTGTTAAAATTATATCAATCAATGTGATGATGATGCTTATCACTGTAGTTGCGACATTAATCGTTTCCAATAATGTACTAACCTTTCTGCAATACTTTCCTTCATTAGCAGCACCTCCTTGTTGGGAAGGAAGCCCGTATGAATGATCATACGTCAAAAAGGTGAACCGCTATCCGCTATGGTGGATAACACCCCACGATGCTCGAATATCTCTGCGTGGACCACAGATTTCTGACATCGTGGGGTTATTTTATCATAGTTATATTTTAGAATGCAAATCATAGAGGTCGCAGATTTGTTGCGCGTTTTCCTTTTTTAGTGATATTATTTCATAAAACATTATGAATAATTAATATAATTGAGTTATTTGAATGAAATAATTAAAAATATACTTTATTTTTAAAAAATACATGATATAATCAAGTGACTATAGTTATAAACTATACATGCGATAATGAAATAAGTAATTGTTATTAATTCATAAAAAAGAGGAGAGAAGTTATGAAAGCATACGCCGAGATGACAAAAGAAGAACTTAGCGCTGAGCTCGAAAGCCTTAAGAAGGAATATCATAAGTATCAGGATATGGATCTTAAGCTTGATATGAGCCGTGGAAAGCCATGCAAGGAGCAGCTTGATATTTCAATGGGAATGATGGATGCTCTTAATTCGCAGGCTGATCTTACCTGTGAGGATGGTACTGATTGCAGAAATTATGGTGTACTTACCGGCATTCAGGAGGCTAAGGTTCTTATCGGCGACATGATGGAAAACAATCCTGACAATATAATCATATATGGCAATTCATCACTGAATGTTATGTATGATACTGTTTCAAGAGCCATGACTCATGGTATTCTCGGAAATACACCATGGTGCAAGCTGGATAAGGTTAAATTCCTTTGCCCTGTTCCTGGTTATGACAGACATTTCGCTATTACAGAGTATTTTGGTATCGAGATGATCCCTGTTCCGATGAGCGCTGAGGGCCCTGATATGGATATGGTTGAGAAACTCGTATCTGAGGATGATTCAATAAAGGGTATCTGGTGTGTTCCAAAATATTCTAATCCTCAGGGATATTCATATTCTGATGAGACAGTCAGAAGATTTGCAAGACTTAAGCCTGCAGCAAAGGATTTCAGAATATTCTGGGATAATGCATATGGTATACATCATCTGTATGATGATGATCAGGATTATCTTATCGAGATCCTTGCGGAATGTAAGAGAGCCGGCAATCCTGACCTCGTATATAAATTCGCTTCAACTTCAAAGATAACCTTCCCGGGAAGTGGTATAGCAGCACTTGCTACATCACCTAACAACCTTGAGGATATAATGAAACAGATGAAGAATCAGACTATCGGTCATGACAAGGTAAATCAGCTGAGACATGTCAGATTCTTCAAGGATATCCATGGTATGACAGAGCATATGAAGAAGCATGCCGATATCATCAGACCTAAGTTTGAGGCTGTTCTCGATGCTCTTGAGAGAAATCTTGCCGGACTTGGCGTTGGTGAATGGACCAAGCCAAAGGGAGGATATTTCATCAGCTTTGATGCCCTTCCGAACTGTGCAAAGGATATCGTTAAGCTTGCCAAGAAGGCCGGTGTAACAATGACCGGTGCAGGAGCTACATGGCCATATGGTAAAGACCCTGAGGATAAGAATATAAGGATTGCTCCGACATATCCTACTCTTGAGGATCTTAAGACTGCAGCAGAGCTTTTTACTCTGTGCGTAAAGATTGTCAGCGCTGAAAAGCTTCTTGCTGAGAAATAAATACTGTTTTTTATTGCTGCCACGGTGAAATATCCGTGGCAGTTTTTCGCCAGTTTAATAATCAGTTATAATTAGTTTTATAATCGGTTTTTTTCATCAATTTTTCGTTAGTTTAATAATCGTTTTTTTTCATCAATTTAACATCAGTTATTTTTCATCCTTTTTTATTCACATAATTTTTTATGCCGTATTTTTCACGTAAATAAAGGAAGTGCAACGGATTGAAGCATTTTTTTGCTTGGAAGAAAAGATACGCTGTGATATATTTAGATTTGCAGCCGGACGGCAGACGGCTGCATATTGATACAGGGTCGTGAGACTCTTGTATCATATATAAATATTGATCATTTCGGCAGAAATAATAGCGTGTTCGGTTGAGCGGTTGTATAGCTTAATCGTTCATAAATTATTATTATGATCATGTTGACATTTTGCATTTATTATATTATTATAGTCAAAAAGCGAACATATGTTTTGGTTTTATGAATGGGCATATGTTTTTATCAAGGAGGAAAATATGGCTAACGAAGATAAGTTAAGAGCGCTGGATGCGGCGCTGGCTCAGATTGAAAAACAGTTTGGTAAGGGTTCTGTCATGAAGCTTGGAGATAGCTTTGATGACATGAATATAGATGTTGTTCCTACAGGATCGCTCAGTCTTGATATTGCACTTGGTGCCGGCGGTATGCCAAGGGGAAGGATCATTGAGATTTACGGACCTGAATCAAGTGGTAAGACAACGGTTGCACTTCATGTTGTTGCAGAGATACAGAAAAGAGGCGGTATTGCAGGCTTTATAGATGCTGAACATGCTCTTGATCCTGTTTATGCAAGAAATATAGGCGTTGATATTGACAATCTGTATATTTCACAGCCTGATAACGGTGAACAGGCACTTGAGATCACGGAGACTATGGTCAGATCAGGTGCGATAGATGTTATCATAGTTGACTCTGTTGCAGCACTTGTTCCTAAGGCAGAGATCGAAGGTGATATGGGTGACAGTCATGTGGGTCTTCATGCAAGACTTATGTCACAGGCATTAAGAAAGCTTACGGCTGTTATCAGTAAGACCAATTGTGTTGTTATTTTTATCAACCAGCTTCGTGAGAAGGTTGGTGTTATGTTTGGTAATCCGGAAACTACAACCGGTGGACGTGCCCTTAAGTTCTACGCATCTGTACGTCTTGAGGTAAGACGTGTCGAGACTATCAAGCAGGGCGGAGAGGTTATCGGTAACCACACAAGAGTCAAGGTTGTTAAGAATAAGATCGCTCCTCCATTCAGAGAGGCTGAATTTGATATCATGTTCGGTAAGGGTATTTCCAAAGAAGGTGATATACTCGATCTTGCTGCTGACAGAGGAATCATTGCCAAGTCAGGTGCATGGTATGCATATATGGGCGAGAAGATCGGTCAGGGCAGAGAGAATGCCAAGATCTATCTTCAGGAGCATCCAGATGTTCTTGCCGAGATTGAGAATAGAGTAAGGATTGATGCCGGTGTCGGCGGAGTTTCTGATGAAGATTATAATAAACTTGTAGCTGCCGGTCTTGTTGAGCCTGCCGATCCGTCTGAGGAATGATCCTTATGGCAGAGCTTAAGATCGTAACAAAGGGCTCCAGATACTTTATCTATATTGACGATCGGAAGATGGGCTTTTTATATGCGAGTGATCTTAAAAGGATAGGACTAAGCGATGGTCAGGAACTCGATGATGTGGCTGTTGATGAGCTGAGGGATATCATGTACAGGAGAACATATAATAAAGCCTGTTCATATCTGGAAAGCTCTGAATACTGTGGTTCTGAGATAAGATTCAAATTGAAGCATAATGATTTTGCGGATGACATGATCGATCGTGTGATAGATGAACTGTATCAGAACAGGTATCTTGATGACAAACGATATGCAGAAGCATTCATCAGGTCGTATTGCCATACAAAAGGACGAAAACTGATTGAATGCGAGCTGTCCTATAAAAAAATAGATACCGAGATAATTAATGAGGCATATGAAGCTTTTTTATCAGATGTAGATTATGATGAAGACGGTGTTATAGAAGATATCATCAGGAAAAAATATGGTTCCGAGGATCTGTCTGATATTAAAGTGAAGAGTCGTATCATTTCGTATTTTACACGAAGGGGATTTGATCTCGATAAAGTTAATAATCACTTGACATAATATCAAAAAACGTATAATATTTATGTGTTGTACCTTTGTGCAATGAAAATTTAATAAGGAGGTGCTCCTGTGGATCCTATCTACATAGTGATTGGTGTGATCATCCTTGTTGTAGCTATAGTCGTTACCTGGTTCGCAGCAACGGCATATAGAAAGAACATTGCCGAAGCCAAGATCGGTAAGGCAGAAGACAAGGCTAAAGAGATTATAGATGATGCACTGAAGACTGCTGAAGATAAGAAACGCGAGATCGTTCTCGGAGCTAAAGAGGAAGCTCTTAAGACCAAGAATGATATTGACAAGGAAGTCAAGGATCGTCGTAACGAAATTCAGCGTATGGAGAAGAGAGTTCTGTCACGCGAGGAGAATCTTGACAAGAAGAGTGATGCTCTTGAGAAGAAAGAGGCTTCACTTTCTGCAAGAGAAGCAGATATTGTTAAGAGAAAAGCTGAGATTGACGAGCTTTCATCAAAGAGATTACAGGAACTGGAAAGAATCTCCGGACTTACCTCTGAACAGGCAAAGGAATATTTATTAAAGACTGTTGAAGACGAAGTTAAACACGAAACAGCAGTCATGATCAAGGAATTGGAGTCCAGGGCTAAAGAAGAAGCCGACAAGAGAGCTAAGGATTACGTAGTTTCAGCTATTCAGAAGTGTGCAGCAGATGTTGTGTCAGAATCAACAATATCTCTGGTACAGCTTCCGAATGATGAAATGAAGGGACGTATAATAGGTCGTGAGGGTAGAAATATCAGAACTCTTGAGACAATGACCGGCGTTGATCTTATTATCGATGATACACCGGAAGCTGTTATACTTTCATGTTTTGATCCTATAAGAAGAGAAGTTGCAAGAATTGCACTTGAAAAGCTTATAGTTGATGGCAGAATTCATCCGGCAAGAATCGAGGAAATGGTTGAGAAGGCTAAGAAAGAAGTCGAAGTCATGATCCGCGAAGAAGGTGAAGCTGCCGCTCTTGAATGTGGTGTACATGGATTACATCCGGAAATTATCAAACTTCTCGGACGTATGAAATTCAGAACAAGCTATGGTCAGAATGCTCTTAAGCATTCGGTTGAGGTGTCTCAGCTCTGTGGACTTATTGCCGGTGAGATTGGTGAAGATGTTAAGCTTGCTAAAAGAGCAGGGCTTCTTCATGATATCGGTAAATCAGTTGATCATGAGATGGAAGGCTCACATGTTACTATCGGTGTTGACATTTGTAGAAAATACAAAGAATCAGCTGTTGTTATCAATTCGGTAGCATCACATCATGGTGACTGCGAAGCAGAGAGTTTAATTGCTTGTATAGTACAGGCTGCAGATACTATTTCGGCTGCAAGACCTGGTGCTAGAAGAGAGACGTTAGAGACATACACCACAAGACTTACGAAGCTTGAAAGTATAGCTAATGAGTTTAAGGGTGTAGATAAGACTTTTGCTATTCAGGCAGGACGAGAGATCAGAGTTATTGTAGTTCCTGAGCAGGTCAGTGATGCGGATATGGTACTTCTTGCCAGAGATATTTCTAAGAAGATTGAAGATGAACTTGAATATCCTGGTCAGATCAAGGTTAGCCTTATTCGTGAATCAAGAGTAACTGATTATGCTAAATGATCCCGATTAACTTTTCTATCCCCTGATATTTATTATCAGGGGATTATTTATGCATACGGGTTGTTATCAGGGTTATTATTAATATAACAGGAAAATCGTTTCCTGTTATATTAATAATTGCTCCGATAAGGATGCGTCTCGGCACGATAGGTACTTATATTTTATGTTAAAAAGAATAAATTAAAGGGCGGAAATAAATCATGAAGCTATTAAATAGAGAATTAAAATATAAAGGTCATCGAGTAGAGGTTTATGAGGACGAGATACAAACTGATGATGGCAAACTTTTGCACTATGATATGGTACATAACAGGAACGGTGCGGGAATTCTCCTTGTTGATGATTCAGGAGACAAAGAAGAGCTTATATTTGTAAAACAGTACAGGAACGTTCTAGAAAAATATGATATTGAGATTCCGGCAGGATGTCAGAACTTTCCTGAAGAGGATTTTAAGATCTGCGCTCTGAGAGAGGCGGAAGAGGAGACAGGATATATTCCTGAAAAAATTCATTATCTGACTAAAATAATAGCTGCAGTCGGTCTGTTTGATGAGATGACAGCCATATATATCGGGAAAGGACTGAAGAAGGGCACTATTCAGAGAGATGAAGATGAATATATAGATATTATCAGAATGTCTCTTGATGAAGCGCTTGATATGATATACAAAAATAAGATCATCGACAGTAAAACAATAATTGCCATTCTTGCATACAAGGATCTTTCAGAAAAAGGTGTTTTCTGATTTCGTTTCAGTGGAAAATCAGGTATTTTACGTAAATGTTAACAAAATATTCTTAATATTTATAAAAATTTTTTAAAAATATTTTTCCAACATTTTGTTGCAGGTTACGTAATTGCATACAGTATTTTGTGAAAATGCTCAAAAAGCTTGAAAATGCGTCATTTTTACGTAAAAATTATGATTGATTTTATGTTAATTTGAAATTATACTGTAACATATATTGATTTAAATCGGGGCTATAATATGGGTGATTACATTAACAGTTTTATTGAATATCTTAAAGAAGTTAAGCATTCCAGTGAGAATACCGTTGCTTCATACAGAAGGGATCTCCGTAAGCTTGATTCTTATTTAAATTCAAATAAAATTTCCCTCAAAGATGTTAATTCAACTTCATTAAACACTTATATACTCAGGTTAGAGAAGGAAGGCATGAGCTCTGCAACGGTTTCAAGAAATGTTGCAAGTATAAGATCGTTTTTTACCTTCCTGCTTAATAAGGGTCTCATCAAGTCGAATCCTACTGAAACCATAAAACCACCTAAGGTTGAGAAAAAAGCACCTGAAACTCTTTCGATTGAAGAGGTTACGCTGCTCCTTGATCAGCCTGTCGGTGAAAGCAATAAAGAGATTCGTGATAAGGCCATGCTTGAGCTTCTGTATGCTACCGGTATGAGAGTTACTGAACTTATTTCCATTAAGTTTCAGGATGTTGATATGTCCATGAATTTTGTTCAGTGCATTGATAATGGCAAGGCGAGGATCATTCCTTTTGAAAACGCAGCAAAGAATGCTCTGACAAAATATATTTTAAATGTCAGACCTGTTATGTGCGGTGATTCGGAATATCTGTTTACAAACTGCAAGGGAGAACAGATGACCAGACAGGGCTTCTGGAAGATAATCAAGCTTTATGCAACAAGAGCCGGTATCGATAAGGATATAACACCTCATATGATCAGACACTCGTTTGCCATGCATATGGTGAATAACGGAGCTGATCTCAGGGCTCTTCAGGAAATGCTCGGTCATTCCGATATTTCAACAACGCAGGTTTATCTTAAAAATAAAAGAAGTAAACTTAAAGAAGTTTACGAAATGGCACACCCTCGTGTGGGTGTAAGTTAAATCAGAAAATGAAAGGAGCCGGCAGTTAGATATATTTTGACTGCCGGTAATATATTTTTATGGCTGGATCAACTTTTGGAAAAATACTAAAACTTACAACCTGGGGAGAATCCCATGGACCGGCACTTGGTGTTGTTCTTGACGGATGCCCTGCAGGTATTGAAATTGATGAGGAATATATACAGAGTTTTCTTGACAGGAGAAAACCGGGCCAATCCGATTTTTCTACCAAGAGAAACGAGAGTGACAGGGTTGATATTCTGTCAGGCGTATTTGAAGGTAAAACCACGGGTGCGCCAATTTCGATGATGATAAGAAATGAAACTCAGATTTCAAGGGATTACAGCAATATTGCATCGGTTTACAGACCAGGACATGCTGATTATACTTTTGATGAAAAATACGGTTTCAGGGATTATCGCGGAGGCGGAAGATCTTCCGGACGTGAAACGGCTGCCAGAGTTGCCGCTGGAGCTATAGCTATAAAGCTTTTGTCGGAACTGGGAGTAAGCTTTACGACCTATGTTGAATCAGTTGGAGATATATGCATTGATCCTGCGAGATTCGACAGGGAAGAAATATTTAAAAATAAGTTATATATGCCTGACAAAGAAGCGGCAGAGAAGGCTTCGGAATATTTGAGAGGACTCGCTGCTGATAAGGATTCTTCAGGTGCAACTGTAAAATGCATAATAAGCGGTGTTCCGGCCGGACTTGGTGATCCGGTATTTGATAAGCTTGATGCCAGACTTGCTATGGCGGTAATGTCGATAGGCGCGGTGAAAGCGTTCGAAGTCGGTAACGGCAAGGTTGCTTCTAAACTTAAGGGCTCAGAGAATAATGACGAATTCTATAATGATAATGGAGTAGTTCGCAAGAGATCAAACAATTCCGGCGGCATCCTGGGAGGAATCAGTGACGGAAGTGATATAATCCTTACAGCTTCCTTCAAGCCTACACCTTCTATTTACAAAGAACAGCATACTGTTAATAAGGCTCACGAAGATGTGGCAATTGAAATCAAAGGACGCCATGATCCGATAATTGCTCCACGTGCCGTAGTTGTTGTAGAGGCTATGTCAGCTCTTGTTATAGCGGATGCGCTCCTTATGAACTGTACAAGCAGGATGGATAATATAATCAAATTTTATAAGGATTGATAATCCTATAAAGATTGATCGGTAGTTGGATATTAATTCAATCATCATATGGCTATACTGCTTATGATATTAGTGCTTATTTATAATATTAAAAGTATTGTTTATTCAAAAAAATGTTGCATAATAAAGCAAGGTCTGATATTATGCTACTGACCTTTACTTAGATCAAGGAGAACTCCGACCTTTTTCTCAGTAACAGGCGAACATATTATAAGGAGGTTGTAACAATGATTACAGCAGAACAGAAGAAGGAAATTATTGCAAAGTACGGTAACGGCGAGGGTGACACAGGCTCAGCTGAGGTTCAGGTAGCGCTTCTTACAGCACGTATCAATGATCTTAACGAGCATTTCAAGACGCATCCTCATGATCATCATTCAAGAAGAGGTCTTCTTAAGATGGTTGGTCAGAGAAGAAATATGCTTGCTTACATCAAGAGCAAGGATATCAATCGTTACAGAAAGCTTATCGAGAGCCTCGGCCTCAGAAAATAATCTTCCTGAATCGAACATATTATGCCATGCATTGTTATTGACACTGCTACGCAGGTCAATAACCGGCGCCACGGGCGCTGTATAGCATGAAGAAGAGGCTGAATTGAACACAAGTGTTCATTCAGCCTCTTTTTCATGCTGCATGGCTTGTCGTTTTAGCTTGAATTTAAATTTTATCTATGATAAAATAACAAAGACTGTTTTGAGGTGAGTCCGAGACTACTGAAAAGGACATTTGATAAGAATTTAAATGTATTTTTCAGTCGTTTCGGAACCTCGGAATAAATATAAAAAACAAGGAGACTAAAAATGTACAAAAAGTTTGAAATGGAGCTTGCCGGAAGAACTCTTCGCGTAGATGTTGACAGAGTGGGCAAGCAGGCAAATGGAGCAGTTCTCATTCACTATGGTGATACTGTAGTTCTTTCTACAGCTACAGCTGCTAAGGAACCAAGAGAGGGTATCGATTTCTTCCCACTTTCAGTTGAGTATAATGAGAAGATGTATGCAGTTGGTAAGATCCCTGGTGGTTTCAACAAGCGTGAGGGTAAGGCATCTGAAAATGCAACTCTTACATGTCGTGTTATCGATCGTCCTATGAGACCTCTGTTCCCTAAGGATTATCGTAACGATGTAACTCTTGAAAATCTCGTAATGTCAGTTGATCCTGAGTGTGCACCTGAGCTTACAGCTATGCTCGGTACAGCTATCGCAGTATCAATCTCAGACATTCCTTTTGACGGACCTTGTGCAACAACACAGGTTGGTCTCGTAAACGGAGAATTTATCTTCAATCCAAATTCTACACAGAATCTTGAATCAGATCTTAAGCTTACTGTAGCTTCTACCAGAGAAAAGGTTATCATGATCGAAGCAGGAGCAAATGAAGTTCCTGAAGATAAGATGCTTGAAGCTATTTTCGCAGCTCACGAAGTTAACCAGAAGGTTATCGAGTTCATCGACCAGATCGTTGCTGAGTGCGGTAAGCCAAAGAGCAGCTACACAAGCTATGCTGTTCCTGAGGATCTCATGGCAGATATCATGGCTGAATATCCTATGGAATCTATGGAAGAAGCTGTATTTACGGATGATAAGCAGACAAGAGAGAATAACATATTTGCTATGAAGGAAAAGCTTCGTGAGAAATATGCAGATAATGATGCATGGCTCGGAAGACTTGATGATGCTCTTTATCAGTATCAGAAGAAGACAGTTCGTAAGATGATCCTCAAGGATCACAAGCGTCCTGACGGAAGAGCTATCAACCAGATCAGACCGCTCGCAGCAGAGGTTGATCTTATTCCTAGGGTACATGGTTCAGCTATGTTCACCAGAGGACAGACACAGATCTGTGATGTTGTTACACTTGCACCTCTTTCAGAGGCTCAGAAGGTTGACGGACTTGATGTAAATGTTACAACTAAGAGATATATTCATCACTACAACTTCCCATCATATTCAGTTGGTGAGACAAAGGTTTCAAGAGGACCTGGACGTCGTGAGATCGGTCATGGTGCACTTGCAGAGAGAGCGCTTCTTCCTGTAATTCCTTCAGAGGAAGTATTCCCATATACAATCCGTGCCGTATCTGAGACATTCGAGTCAAACGGTTCAACATCAATGGCTTCAACCTGTGCATCATGTATGTCACTTATGGCTGCCGGTGTTCCGATCAAGGCTCCTGTAGCAGGTATTTCCTGCGGACTCGTTACTGGCGAAACAGATGATGATTATGTAGTACTCACAGATATTCAGGGGCTTGAGGACTTCTTCGGAGATATGGACTTCAAGGTAGCAGGTACAAAAGAAGGAATCACAGCTATCCAGATGGATATCAAGATTCATGGACTTACACCTGACATCATTAAAGAGGCTATCAGAAGAACAAGAGAAGCAAGAGTATACATCCTTGATGAAGTTATGCTTAAGTGTATTCCTGCTCCAAGACCGGAAGTAAATGAATATGCACCTAAGATTGAGATGATGCAGGTTGATCCTGAGAAGATTGGTGAGATCATCGGACAGAAGGGTAAGACAATCAATGCAATCATTGAAGAGACCGGTGTAAAGATCGATATCGATGATGACGGCAAGGTTTCTATCTGCGGCGTTGACAAGAACGGTATCGAAAGAGCTAAGGAGATTATCCATTCAATCGTAGATCCTATCGAGGTTGGCAAAACATATGCTGGTAAGGTAGTAAGAATTATGCCATTCGGCGCATTTGTTGAGCTTTCACCTAACAAGGATGGTATGATCCATATCTCTAAGCTTGATACAAAGAGAGTTGCAAAGGTTGAAGATGTTGTAAATATCGGAGACAATGTAAGAGTTAAGGTTCTTGATGTTGACAGAATGGGCAAGATCAGCCTTAGTCTTAAGGATGCAGACAAATAATTTTTTTAGCTACGGCGGGGAGAATCAATTAATGAGATTTGGCTTTTTTGATGAGATCAATAAGGAGTATGTAATTGACAAACCAAACACACCGGCACCTTGGGTAAACTACCTCGGTTCGCCACTTTATGGTGCGATAATCTCAAACAATGCGGGAGGTTACAGCTTTGAGAAATCAGGCGCTAACGGAAGAATACTTCGTTACGTTTTCAACAGCTTTGATACACCGGGAAGATATATCTATATCAGAGATAACAAGAGTAAGGATTACTGGTCTGCTTCATGGCAGCCGGTAGCCAAGCCTCTTGACAGTTATAAGAGTGAGTGCCGTCATGGTACAGGCTACACAAGAATGAAAGCAGAGTATTCAGGAATCGCTTCAGAGGTTCTTTATCTTGTTCCGCTCGATAAGAAGTATGAGGTATGGAAGGCCAAGATAACCAACAATTCTGACGAGGAGAGAGAACTGACAGTTTCAGGTTATTGTGAGTTTACAAACAACAATAATTACGAGCAGGATCAAGTTAATCTTCAGTATACACTTTTCATTACAAGAACATATTTCAATACTAACCGTATCAGACAGGTTATTAATGAAAATGTTAAGAACAACTCAGTAAACGGAGATGCTGCAACAGACAGATTCTTCGGACTTGCAGGCGCTCCTGTAATTTCTTATTGCGGAGATAAGGAAAAGTTCCTTGGAAGCTATCGTAATTACAGTAATCCTGAGGGTATTGAAAAAGGTACTCTTGGTAATGAACTTAATTATAACGGCAATGCCTGCGGAGCACTTTCGACAGTTATCACACTTGCACCTGGTGAGTCTAAGGAGATTGCATTCATTCTCGGACAGAAGGATGATGCTGAAGCCGGCGAGATCATGGATAAGTATGCTGATCCGGGAGTTCAGGCTGAGGTTGATTACGCTGAGCTTGTAAAATACTGGCATGAGAAGCTTTCTCATCTTCAGGTTAAGACTCCATGTGCTGAGTTCGATGAGATGGTTAATACCTGGAATGCATATCAGTGCTTCATGACCTTTATCTGGTCAAGAGCAGCTTCTTTCATCTACTGCGGACAGAGAAATGGTTATGGTTACAGAGATACCGTTCAGGATATTCAGGGGGTTATTCACCTTGCACCTGAAATGGCTAAGGAGCAGATTAAGTTCATGCTTTCAGCTCAGGTATCTAATGGTGGCGGACTTCCACTTGTTAAGTACACACATAATCCAGGTCATGAGGATACTCCTGATGATGCTTCATACGTTAAGGAAACAGGACATCCTGCTTACAGAGCAGATGATGCACTCTGGCTCTTCCCTACAGTATATAAATATATTGCAGAAACAGGCGATACAAAATTCATCCATGAGATGATCCCTTATGCAGATAAGGACAGAGACAGTGTTTACGATCACCTTAAGAGAGCTATTGAGTTCTCTATGAACAGACTTGGTGATCATGACATGCCGGCCGGACTTCATGCAGACTGGAATGACTGCCTCAGGCTTGGTAAGAAAGGTGAATCTACCTTCGTTGCAATGCAGCTTTATCTTGCATTCTCAATCATCAGCAAATTTGCTGAATACAGCAATGATACAGAATATCTTGTTTATATTTCAAGAGAGAAGCGTGAACTTGGTCAGGTTCTCAATGATCTTTGCTGGGAGGATGACAGATTTATCAGAGGCTTCACAGAAAAGGGACAGGTTATCGGTTCTAAGAACGATCCTGAAGCAAGCATGTGGCTGAATCCGCAGAGCTGGTCTGTAATAAGCGGACTTGCTACAAAAGAGCAGGCTGAAGCAGCTCTTGAATCAGTTCACAGAGAACTTGCAACAGAAAACGGAGCAATGCTTATGGCTCCTGCATACAGAAATCATGCATTTGATGGAGCTCTTATGCTTCTCTTCAATGCATCAACCAAGGAGAACGGCGGTATCTTCTCACAGCCACAGGGTTGGCTTATCCTTGCCGAAGCACTTATCGGTCATGGAAACAGAGCTATGGAATATTTCCTTGACTGCGCTCCGTCAGCAATGAACGATAAGGCTGAGATCAGAAAGCTTGAGCCATACTGCCACGGACAGTTCACAGAAGGTAAGGACAGCCCTTACTTCGGAAGAGCTCACGTACATTGGCTTACAGGTACTGCATCAACTGTTATGGTTGGATCTGTTGAAGGTATTCTCGGACTCAGACCTGACTTTAATGGTATCAAGATATCTCCATCAATTCCTGCTGACTGGAAGGGCTTTGAGATGAAGAAGTTCTTCAGAGGAAAGTGGATGAATATCAAGGTTGTGAATGAGAATGGTTCACAGTCAGGTGTTTCATCAATAACACTCAACGGAGAAGAAATTGTAGGTGATTATATCTATGCTGCTCAGCTCCAGGATACAAACGAAGTTATCGTTAAATTAGCATAAAAATATCTGCCCTCCGTCCTTGATCTGTAAAGGACGGAGGGTATTAAAAGTTTACGAGGTGAAAGATGGCTGCGAACAACAAAAGCAGTAATAGTAAAGCCGGATCAAAGAGTACATCATCAAGAGGAAGAGCTTCAGGAAGTACTTCGAGAAGCTCCGGCACATCAAGAAACACAAACAGATCAAATACAGCTTCAAAGCAAGGTGCAGCAGCCTCTGCTGCAAATCCTGAAAAAACAAGGGAGATATACTTCTTTGTTTTTCTTGCTGTATCTGTTTTTCTTTTACTCAGTAATTTTCGTATATGCGGCTTTGTAGGTAATCTTTTTTCAGGATTCTTTTTTGGGCTTTTTGGCTGGGTAACCTACATATTGCCGTTTTATTTATTCTTTTCGGCTGCATTTCTTCTTTCCAACGGAACGCATAAGGCTGTTGTAAAGAAGATAATCTGGGTTGGAATCGCATTCCTTCTTGTTGGATTCATCATGCAGCTTATTTCAGGGGCTGAGGGTGTTACCATAAAGAAGCTTTACATGGAAGGTTATAAGAATAGAAAGGGCGGCGGAATAATATTCGGCGGAATGCTTTCTCTTCTTTATAAGCTTATAGGCAAGGTTGGATGTATCATCCTGACAACTCTGTTTGTTATAGTAGCCCTTATCGAGATACTGAATATTTCAGTTATCGACCTTTTCAAGAGATTCGGAACCAGCTTTAAGAATTCTGCAAATACGAGAAGAACGTATGATGATGAAATAGACGATGAATATTACGGGGATGATGATATTGATGATGAATATGACTCAGTGTATGGTGGTTCTCTGAGAGCCGGTGAGCGTACAGAAAAGCATATTCTTCAAAATACCACCATACTCGATGAGAATAATAAAAAGATTAACAGTGACAAGAAAACCGGCAAAAAGAAGAAGGTAGAATATCCAAAGGATGAGATGGTCGAGCTTGCTTCTGACGGTTCGGTTAAGGATATATTTAATTCGAAGAAAAAGAATGACGGCACTGAAAGCATGCCTGATTTCCTGAAGGACAGCCACAAAGTGGTACAGGAACAGAGAAAAAAAGCTGAGGAAAACAAAACGGCTATGTCTGATGCAGAAAGCTATGATGCTTATCAGTCAATCAGTGGGCTAGGCTCATCTTCAGTTTCTGCGTCTCTTGATGAACCGGTATACGTTGATGACGGAACAAGAGTTGAAAGAAGCTCGGGCAGAACAGGCATACATACAAGAGAAAGGTCGATTAAAACAGATATATTTGATCTGAAACCTGTGAGAGATGATTCTTACAGAAGGACATCATCTGATAGCAGAAGCACGGGTCGTAAGTCGGATATATTTGGCAGTACCAGGGATTCAGCTTTCAATCTGAATAACAGCTCGTCTGATTCTGCTTTTGAACAAAGTAACAGTACATACGATTCTGCTTTTGGACAGGACAGCAGTACATCGGATTCGGCTTTTGACTCTGAATATAATGCTGTATATGACTCCGATAAAAATATAGAAGAAGAGTATACTTCGGAAAATACACTGAATCAGGAGAATGATGATATCAGTTCATCAGCCGGAACAAAAACGTCTCAATCCGGTGCTATGGGAAGATACTCCGGATCTATATTTGCTGCTGATAATAATGCTGCGGCAGCTTCAGGTCATAATGCGGGCAAAACTTTTGGCGGATCCGCACAAAAGAATCAGCAGACAGCCGGAGCTTCATCTGCAGCATCAGCCGCTAAATCAAGTAATGATCCGTCTGAAGCTGAAATTGTTAAACCAAAGAGACCTCGCGAATATAAGTTCCCTCCAATGAATCTTCTGTCCAGCGGAAAAGGCAAGGGCAGTTCGAGAAGCAATGAGGAGGCTGTCCGTGAAAACGGAGTTAAGCTTAAGGAAACACTCGAAAGCTTTGGTGTTAATGTTACTATCACTGATTACAGTGTAGGTCCTTCGGTTACACGATTTGAGATGCAGCCGGAGCAGGGCGTTAAAGTCAGCAAGATCGTCGGACTTCAGGATGATATTAAGCTTGCACTTGCTGCAGAGGATATCAGAATAGAAGCACCTATTCCGGGCAAACCGGCGATTGGTATTGAAATACCGAATAAAGAAAACCAGGTTGTATATTTCAGGGATATCATTGATAACGAGAAATTTAAAGGCTTTAATTCCAATCTGGCTTTTGCCGTTGGAAAAGATATCGGAGGACAGGTTATTCTTACCGATATTGCCAAGGCTCCTCACCTTCTGATCGCAGGTGCTACAGGCTCAGGAAAGTCTGTTTGTATAAATACCATCATCATGAGTATTCTTTATAAGGCAAAGCCTGATGATGTAAAGATGATCATGATCGATCCGAAGATGGTTGAACTTACGGCTTATAATGGTATACCTCATCTTCTTATTCCGGTTGTCACCGATCCTAAGAAGGCGGCAGGAGCACTTAATTGGGCTGTGGTTGAGATGACCAAGCGTTATCAGAAATTTGCTGAATACAATGTTAGAAATATAAAAGGCTTCAATGATAAAGTTAAGAATGAAGGACCGAAGGACAATGATCCTGATTTCAGATATATGCCTCAGATACTTGTTATAGTTGATGAGCTTGCCGACCTTATGATGGTTGCACATCAAGAGGTTGAGGATGCTATAATCAGACTCTGTCAGCTTGCCAGAGCTGCAGGCATTCATCTCATTATTGCAACGCAGAGGCCTTCGGTTGATGTCATTACCGGACTTATCAAGGCGAATGTTCCTTCGAGAATAGCTTTTGCGGTTTCTTCCGGAATAGATTCAAGAACGATCCTTGATATGAACGGTGCCGAAAAGCTTCTCGGAAAAGGAGATATGCTTTTCTATCCGACAGGATTCCCTAAGCCTGTCAGAGTACAGGGCGCCCTTGTTTCGGATGATGAAGTAATGGCTGTGGTAAATTATATTAAGAAATATAATGATGGTTCCTATGATGAAGAGGTCAGTCAGTCTATCAATAACAGCAGTCTGAAGGGAGATAATTCTCAGGGCTCATCTGATGGTTCTGATGACGGTGACAGATATGATGAACTGTTTGAAGAAGCAGCAAGGCTTGTTATTGAAAAGGATAAGGCTTCAATAGGCAACCTTCAGAGAGTATTCAGAATAGGCTTTAACAGAGCTGCACGTATTATGGATCAGCTTTGTGATGCCGGTGTTGTAGGACCTGAAGAGGGAACTAAGCCGAGAAAAATACTCATGACCATGGATCAGTTTGATGAATTTATGAGTGTTTGATATTAATTCATGTGTTTGATTTATAAAACGTATAAGTTTCAATATACCATTTTGATCTATGGTTGACCATATAATAGTTATGTAAACATTACTGTTATATGATCATAAAAACGGTACTTTATAATGAAAGGATTATTTATATATGTTAACAGATATTGAGATTGCTCAGCAGGCAAAAATGAAGAAGATCAGAGAGGTTGCTTCTTTGATCGACCTTAATGAGGATGATCTTGAGCTGTATGGTAATTATATGGCAAAATTCTCAGATGAGGCGATTGAAAGGACCAGGTCAAATCCTGACGGAAAGCTTATCCTTGTGACTGCAATTAATCCGACACCTGCCGGTGAAGGAAAGACAACAGTTACAATAGGTCTCGGTCAGGCCATGAACAGACTTGGAAAGAAAGCGGTTATCGCACTTCGCGAGCCATCACTCGGACCTTGCTTCGGAATAAAGGGTGGTGCCGCAGGCGGTGGTTATTCACAGGTTGTTCCTATGGAAAAGCTGAACCTTCATTTTACAGGAGATTTTCATGCTATAACATCTGCAAATAATCTTCTTTGCGCGATGCTCGACAATCATATGCAGCAGGGCAACAGTCTCCGCATAGATCCGAAAAGGATAGTTATAAAGAGATGTCTCGATATGAATGACAGAGCTCTCAGAAATATTGTAATAGGTATGGGCGCAAGAACTGACGGAGTTGTACGTGAGGATCATTTTATTATCACTGTAGCTTCCGAAGTTATGGCTATACTCTGTCTGTCAGAGGATCTTTCTGATCTTAAGAGAAGACTTGGCAGAATGATCGTTGCTTATGACTATGATAATAATCCGATAACAGCTGCAGATCTTAAGTGTGTGGGGTCAATGGCGCTTCTTCTTAAGGATGCCCTCAGACCTAACCTTATTCAGACACTTGAAAATACACCTGCCATAGTTCATGGCGGCCCATTTGCAAATATAGCTCATGGCTGTAACTCCGTAAGGGCAACAAAAACGGCTCTTAAGCTTGCTGATTATGTGATCACCGAAGCAGGCTTTGGCGCGGATCTCGGAGCTGAAAAGTTCCTTGATATCAAATGCCGTAAGGCCGGACTTAAGCCTGACTGTATTGTGCTTGTTGCAACTGTAAGAGCTCTGAAATATAACGGCGGCGTAGCCAAGACAGATCTTGGTGAAGAAAATCTTGAAGCTCTTGAAAAAGGAATCGTAAATCTTGGCAAGCATATTGAAAATCTCCAGAAATACGGAGTCCCTGTGGTTGTAACTCTTAACAGATTCGTTTCCGATACAGATGCCGAGCTGGCATTTGTTGAAAAATACTGCAAAGATAACGGATGCACCATGACTGTTTCGGAGGTCTGGGCCAAAGGCGGTGAGGGCGGTATGGCTCTCGCTGAGGATGTACTCAGAACAATCGAGACTAAAGAATCAAACTTTAAGCCTATCTATGACGATGATATGCCTATAGCTGACAAGATAAGCTTTATCTGCAAGGAAATTTATGGCGCTGAGCAGGTTGTATTTGCAAAGCAGGCTGAAACGGCAATAAAGAAGATAGAAGATATGGGCTTTGGAAAATTCCCTGTATGTATGGCCAAAACGCAGTATTCTCTTTCTGACGATCCTTCACTTCTCGGAAGACCTGAAGGCTTCACTATGAATATCAGAGAGGTATATGTATCAGCTGGTGCAGGTTTTGTCGTTGCACTTACAGGTTCCATAATGACCATGCCGGGTCTTCCGAAGGTTCCGGCTGCTGAGAAGATTGATATAACCGATGACGGCGTGATCAGCGGACTTTTCTAGTATAAAAGTATTTATCGATATATTTTTCATACGAAAATATATCTACTAAACATTTGATTTATATAGAGTAATAGTTTTGGTAAAAATAAGGAGAAGATTATGGCTGAAATAATTGATGGAAAGAAGATTTCACAGGATATAAAGGATGAGACAAGAGATAAGGTTGCAGCGCTTAAGGAGAAAGGGATTGAAGCATCTCTGGCTGTTATCCTGGTAGGAAATGATCCTGCATCGGCAGTATATGTTAGAAATAAGAAGAAGGCCTGTGAATATACAGGTATTAAATCTCTCTCATATGAACTTCCTGAAGAGACAACAGAGGCAGAACTTCTCGAACTGATCGATAAGCTTAACAGTGATAAAACAGTTAACGGTATACTCGTTCAGCTTCCGCTTCCTAAGCACATCAATGAGGATGCCGTTATCAAGAGAATCTCTCCTGATAAGGATGTTGACGGCTTTCATCCGGAAAGTGTCGGAAGACTCAGTATCGGTGAGAGAGGATTCCAGTCTTGTACTCCTGCCGGAGTTATCCAGCTTCTTAAGAGAAGTAATGTTCAGATTGAAGGCAGTGAGTGTGTGGTTGTCGGAAGAAGTAATATCGTAGGTAAGCCTATGGCTATGCTTCTTATAAGGGAGAATGGCACTGTAACCGTATGCCATTCAAGAACTAAGGATCTTCGTGAAGTCACAAAGAGGGCTGATATCCTTGTAGTAGCTATCGGAAAACCTGAATTTATTGATGCTTCATATGTCAAGGACGGAGCTGTGGTTATCGACGTAGGAATTCACAGAAAGGGCGAGAAGAAGCTCTGCGGTGATGTTGATTATGCATCTGTTGAGCCTGTGGCTTCAAAGATCACGCCTGTTCCTGGCGGTGTCGGACCTATGACTATCGCAATGCTTATGAACAATTGCTACGAAGCTGCTGTTATGCAGAACAACTTATAATCATAATTGCTACAATCTGATGAATATAGATTAAAATCTATGTATATAAACAGATATAGATGTGTATCGCTGAATAACAATGGATATCAGTGAGTATTAATCATATCGTTAGTAGTATACTTTAATATTTATAATGCGTTTTATGTATATTTACATATATAGTTAAATATGAGTGATAATTATAATATTTTACTGGTTTCTCTGGGATGTGACAAAAACACCGTCGACAGCGAAGAGATGCTCGGCCTTCTCAGAGAAAGAGGCTACAATTTAACAGATAATGATGCTGAGGCGGATATTGCCATAGTAAATACCTGCTGCTTTATCAAGGATGCCGCGGAAGAAAGTATCAATACCATATTTGAGCTTGCTGAACTTAAAAATAACAGGCTTAAATACCTGATAGTAACAGGATGTATAGCTGAGAGATATAAAGCAGAAGCGAGAGCTGAAATGCCGGAGGTTGATGCCTTCATCGGAACATCTGCGATTGATGAGATAGCTGATGTTGTTGATAAACTGGTAGGACGGAATTTAAATGCCTTGCAGAGAGGATTAAATACTGTTTCTGATGATTCAGCTATAAGTGCCTGTGAACCGTTAGATGACAATTCACCTGATGCCTTTAAGTCTCTTGATCATCTTCCTGTATTTACTTCGAACAGAGTCCTGACGGGGACGGTTTTCAGTGAGTATCTTAAGATTGCTGAGGGCTGTGACAAGAGATGCACCTACTGCGCAATTCCTTCCTTCAGAGGACGTTACAGAAGTATTCCTAAGGAAATTCTTATCAGACAGGCACAGTACCTTGCCGGACAGGGAGTGAAGGAGCTTATTCTTGTTGCTCAGGAAACAACCTGCTACGGAATTGATAAATATGGTAAAAAATGTCTGCATGAGCTTATTCACGAACTTTCGGAAATTGATGGTATCGAATGGATAAGGCTTCTTTATTGTTATCCGGAAGAAATATATGATGAACTGATAGAAGAGATGGCTGCCAACCCTAAGGTCTGCCATTATATAGATATGCCTCTGCAGCATACAGAGTCTGATATCCTTCGCAGAATGGGCAGAAGACTTGACAGGGAGGATATAATAAATATAGTCGGGAAGCTGAGAGAAAGAATACCTGATATTGCAATCAGAACCACCTTTATTACAGGCTTTCCGGGTGAAACAGAAGATGATCATCAAAACCTTATGGCTCTTATAGACGAGCTTGAATTTGACAGAGTCGGTGTATTTACCTATTCTGCAGAAGAAGGTACGCCTGCGGCAAGCTTTTCTGATCAGATAGAAGAGTCTGTTAAGGAACGCTACAGAGATGAGATAATGAGTCTACAGCAGGAGATTTCGTATGATAAGAATCAGAGCTTTGTCGGAAAGTCTATTGATGTGATAATTGAAGGATATCTTCCTGATGAGGATGTATATGCCGCAAGAAGCTATCGAGATGCGCCTGATGTTGACGGCTATGTATTTGTGAAATGTGATTATGAACCTGTTTCGGGTACAATTTTAAAAGCTAAGATAAACAGTGCCAGTGAGTATGACCTCATTGGAGAAGTGGAGGACTAAATATGAATCTGCCAAATAAAATAACCACCTTCAGAGCTATACTCGTACCGGTGTTTGTTTTCTTTATGGTATTTGACAAGATACCGGGAAATAAATGGTATGCGCTCGGAATATTTATCATAGCAAGTTTTTCTGATCTTGTAGACGGAAAGATTGCCAGAAAATACAATCTGGTAACAGATTTCGGTAAATTTATGGATCCTCTGGCTGACAAGCTTCTTGTTGATTCGGCAATTATCGCTCTCTGCGGAATGGGAAGACTCTGGAGTGTTGTTGTTATCATTATTATCGGAAGAGAGTTCATAATCAGCGGTTTCAGACTTGTTGCAGCTGATAACGGAAGAGTAATAGCAGCAAGTATGTGGGGCAAGGTAAAAACGGTTGTGCAGATGATAATGGTCTGCTTCCTTATTGCTGACCTTGGTTCTGAAACAACAGGTACAGTTCATGACTTCTTCGGTATACTAGAGGCAGTACTTGTAGTAGCAGCAACTCTGCTTGCAGTAGTTTCTCTTATGGATTACGTTATAAAGAATAAAGATGTTATTTCGACATCTAAATAATAGTCATATTAATTGTGAGATTATTATTCTAATTAATATAATATTTCATTTCAGCCGGCTTTGACAGCCGGCTGTTTTTATATAATTGGTAACTGCATTCTGTATTATATAAAAACCTTCCGAGGTGTGTTTAGATATAAAATATTATCAGCTTTAAGTGGTACAATATGTTATTTGTGTGTCTATATGAATTAATTGATTGGCATAATACTGATTAAAGTGCCGGAAAACCACGCAAATACGTCATTTGTGAGATGCAAAACAAGCACATAATATTTATAAGAAAAGAGTTGAAAAAAAAAGGTCAAAGTAATATTATATATATTGGCGAAAAATGGTTCTGTAATATTTTACAGGATTAGTAATATAACAAATGGAGGACTGAAAATGAGCAAACAGAGTTTGTCAGCAAGCGAAAGAATCAGTATTTTGCTTGACGAATCGAGTTTTGTTGAAGTCGGTGCTTATGTAGAAGCCAGAAGCACGGATTTTAACATTCAGAAAAATGAAACACCTAAGGACGGTGTTATCACAGGCTACGGCGTTATCGGCGATAAGCTGGTATATGTTTACAGCCAGGATGCAAGTGTTCTTGGTGGTGCCGTTGGTGAGATGCATGCTAAGAAGATTGCAAACATCTACAACATGGCAATGAAGGTGGGGGCACCTGTTATCGGTTTTATTGATACAGCCGGTATCAGATTACAGGAAGCTACTGATGCACTTAATGCATTCAGCAGACTTTATCTTAAGCAGACGATGGCTTCAGGAGTTATACCTCAGGTTACCGCGATCTTTGGTAACTGCGGCGGCGGTGCAGCTATAATCCCTTCACTTTCGGATTTTAACTATATGACAAGCGCTGATTCAAAGCTGTTTGTTAACAGTCCAAATTCACTCGATGGGAATTATGCAGAGAAGCTTGATACAGCATCTGCTTCTTATCTTTCTGAAAATACATCACTTGTTGATGGTGTATTTGATACAGAGGAAGAAGTGATCGGTGAGATCAGAAGGCTTATCTCAATACTTCCTTCTAATAATTCAGAGGTTGCTTTCTCTGAGTCGTCTGATGACCTCAACAGAATCATTCCTAACCTTGATGGTTTCGCTGATGATGCGAGAGCAATATTCCAGAATATTTCCGATGATAATCTCTTCGTTGAGATCAAAGAAAAATTTGCACCTGATATGGTTACAGGCTTTATCAGACTTGGCGGCGCTACAGTTGGTGCTGTAGGTAATCAGGCAAAGGATGGCGGCAAGATGCTTACAACAGCAGGTGCTGAGAAGGCTGCTAAGTTTATCAGCTTCTGCGACAGCTTCAACATCCCTGTTCTTACAGTAACAAATGTTGAAGGCTATGCTTCAGGAATGAACGAGGTTGGTACAATCGCTCCTGCAGCTGCTAAGCTTTGCTACAGCTTTGCAAACAGCGTTATTCCTAAGGTTAACCTTATTACAGGCAAGGCTTACGGAACAGCTTATACAGTTATGAACAGCAAGGCTCTGGGCGCTGATATTGTTTACGCATGGCCGGCATCTAAGGTTGGAATGATGGATTCCGAGATGGCTGTTAAGATCATGTATGCATCAGAGATTGATGCTGCAGATGATAAGAAGGCTCTTATTAATGAGAAGAAGGCAGAATATGAGAGCATTCAGAGCAGTGCACTTGCAGCTGCAAAAAGAGGCTATGTTGATGACATCATCGAGCCGGATGCTACAAGAAAGAGACTTATTGCTGCATTTGAGATGCTTTCATCAAAGGATGAGCAGAGACCATATAAGAAACATTCAAGTCTGTAAAGAAAGGTGTTAATGAAAATGAAGAAAAAGATAATATTAATACTCGCTTTAGTATTTCTTCTTTCACTTACAGCCTGCAGCAGTTCAGATGACAAGCCATTTGATTATAATGAAGCTACTCTTACTTATATGACAATCGATATAATCAATACCTATAAGGATGTCGACGGTGATGCTGCTGATTATTATCTGCAGGAAGGTACAGAGCTTGAATCAAGTGCGGTTAAGGGATTTCAGCAGATACAGACAACCGATCATGTCGGAAAATATGTTTCCGTATCTCAGAATCCTGAAGATGCAAAGTTTGAAGTCGGTTCTAACGACGACATACTCTGCACAGTAAGATGTAAGTATGAAGATAGAGATGTTGACGTCAGAGTATCTTACGTTAAGAATCTTGAATATTTTAAACAGCGTGAAGAGGTGATCGATTATTATGAATCTGCTCTTCAGACAAATTACGGTATGTCACTCGAGGATGCTGTTAAGGAAGAAGGAAACTATGCAACAGTTGATGAATTCATAGACAGTCTTATGCTTCAGCAGGGCGTATATCCGTATAAGGCAGTACAGGCAGAGGTATCAGCTGTATACAGCAAGTCTGAACTCCTCAGCAAGGCCGGACAGAATACAGCAATCGGTATGGTAACAGTATTCTGTGTACTCATATTTATTTCATTTATAATTTCTCTTCTGAAGTTTGTTCCGATGATCTTTGATCCTTCAAAGAAGGAGAAGAAGGCTGCTGCAGAAGCACTTAAGGAAACACATGCTGAGGTTAAGAAGGAAGAGGTTAAGGCTTCTCCTGCACCGGTGGCTTCTGACTCAGAGGATTTAGTTAATGATGAAGAGCTTGTAGCAGTTATCACAGCTGCTCTTTATGCTGCATTTGCAGATTCTAAGGTGCCGAATGCAGTAAGTAAGGATACACTTATAGTAAGATCGATCAGAAAAGTAAGATAATCAGGAGGATTAAGATAATGAAGAATTATAGAATTACAGTTAATGGTACAACATATGATGTTGCTGTTGAAGAAGCTGACGGCGCAGTTTCAGCTCCTGTTGCAGCAGCTCCAAAGGCAGCGCCTGCACCTAAGGCTGCACCTGCTCCAAAGGCAGAGGCACCAAAGGCTTCAGGTTCAGAGGGCAGCGTAATAGTTGCAGCTCCAATGCCTGGTAAGATTCTCGGCGTTAAGGTTGACAGCGGCAAGGCAGTTAAGAAGGGTGAGGTTCTTCTTATCCTTGAGGCTATGAAGATGGAAAACGAAATAGTTGCTCCTCAGGACGGAACTGTTGCATCTGTTAATGTTCAGGTTGGCTCCCAGGTAGAAGCCGGCGATACACTGGTAACACTAAACTAAGTAACTTAACTTTGTATCACGGTTAAAACCAGAGAGGAGTAAAAGAAATGCTTGATATTTTACAGAATTTGGCTGAGCAGACAGGTTTTGCTACTCTTGGCTGGAAGAATTATGTCATGATCCTCATTGCATTTTTCTTTATGTATCTTGCTATTGCCAAGGGCTTTGAGCCACTGCTCTTAGTTCCAATCTCCTTCGGTATGTTCCTTGTAAATATGTTCCCGAGCATAATCGAAGAGGGCGGACTCTTACATTATTTCTACAAACTCGATGAGTGGAGTATTCTTCCTTCACTTATCTTCATGGGCGTTGGAGCTATGACCGACTTTGGTCCGCTCATCGCTTATCCGCCAAGCTTCATTCTTGGAGCTGCGGCTCAGTTCGGTATTTACGGTGCTTACTTCTTAGCTATAGCTCTTGGCTTTACAGGCAAGGAAGCGGCAGCTATTTCAATCATCGGTGGTGCTGATGGTCCTACATCTATCTTCCTTGCAGGTAAGCTCGGAATGGGTGGAACACTTCTCGGACCTATCGCAGTTGCAGCGTACTCATACATGTCACTTGTACCTGTAATTCAGCCACCTGTTATGAAGCTTCTCACAACTGAGAAGGAGAGACTTATCAAGATGCCTCAGCTCAGAAAGGTTACAAAGCTTGAGAAGATCCTTTTCCCTATAGTTGTTACACTCGTTGTAGTTATGATCCTTCCGACAACAGCTCCACTCGTTGGTATGCTTATGCTTGGAAACCTCTTCAGAGAGTGTGGAGTTGTTAAACAGCTTACAGAGACTTCATCAAATGCACTTATGTATATCGTAGTTATCCTTCTTGGTACTTCAGTTGGTGCTACAACAAGTGCTGAAGCATTCCTTAAGCCAACAACACTTAAGATCGTAGTTCTCGGACTTGCAGCATTTATCCTCGGAACAGCGATGGGTGTTTTATTCGGTAAGATAATGTGCAAAGTCACGCACGGCAAGGTTAATCCGCTTATCGGTTCAGCCGGAGTTTCAGCTGTTCCGATGGCTGCCAGAGTTTCACAGAAGGTTGCAGCAGAGTACGACCCTACAAACTTCCTTCTCATGAATGCCATGGGTCCTAACGTTGCCGGTGTTATAGGAACTGCCGTAGCTGCAGGATCCTTCCTTGCAATCTTTAATGTTCATTAATTGACTAAATAAACTGATTCACGTGCACATATGCCTCTGAAGGCGTATTCTTGCTACGCCTGAAGAGGTATATGTGTGCGTGAATCAAAATACAATTAGATAAAAGAAAGGATACAAACAATGTCTGAACAGATTAGAAAAGTCGGCATTACCGAAACTGTCCTTCGTGACGCACATCAGTCTCTTATCGCAACACGAATGACAACAGAGGATATGCTTCCGATAATTGATAAAATGGATAAGGTCGGATATCATTCAGTAGAGTGCTGGGGTGGTGCAACATTTGATGCCTGCCTCAGATTCCTGAAGGAAGATCCATGGGAGAGACTCAGAAAGCTTAAGGATGGCTTCAAAAACACAAAGCTCCAGATGCTTTTCAGAGGACAGAACATTCTCGGTTACAATCATTATTCCGATGATGTAGTTGAGTACTTTGTACAGAAGTCTATCGCTAACGGTATTGATATAATCCGTATTTTTGACTGTCTGAACGACCTTCGTAACCTTGAGACAGCTGTTAAAGCTGCAAATAAGGAAGGCGGACATGCTCAGATAGCACTTTCATATACACTTGGTGATGCTTACACACTTGATTACTGGAAGAACATCGCTAAGGAAATCGAGGAGATGGGCGCAAATTCCATCTGTATCAAGGATATGGCAGGTCTTCTTGTACCATATGAGGCAGAGAGACTTGTTAAGGCTCTTAAGGAAGGTACAAAGCTTCCTATCCAGCTTCATACACATTACACATCTGGTGTTGCTGCAATGACCTATCTTAAGGCTGTTGAGGCAGGCTGCGATGTTATTGATACAGCAATGTCACCAATGGCTATGGGTACATCTCAGCCGGCTACAGAAGTTCTTGTTGAGACCTTCAAGGGTACACCTTATGATACAGGTCTTGATCAGAAGCTTCTTGCAGAGATTGCAGATTATTTCGCACCTCTTCGTGAGAAATACATCTCAAGCGGCCTCATGAGCACCAAGGTTATGGGTGTTAACATCAAGACACTTCTTTATCAGGTACCTGGCGGTATGCTTTCAAACCTTGTTTCACAGCTCAAGGAAGCAGGACAGGATGACAAGCTTACAGCAGTTCTTGAGGAAGTTCCAAAGGTTCGTAAGGATTTCGGTGAGCCACCTCTTGTTACACCTTCATCGCAGATCGTTGGTACTCAGGCAGTTCTGAACGTTCTTTACGGTAACGGCGGCGAAGGCGCTGACAGATATAAGATGTTTACACAGCAGTCAAAGGATCTCCTTGCAGGAAAATATGGTAAGACAGTTAAGCCATTCAATCCTGAAGTACAGAAGAAGGCTATCGGAGATACAGAGCCTATTACCTGCAGACCTGCAGATAATATTCCTGATATGCTCCCTGAATTTGAGAAGAAGGTTGCTCCTTACAAGCAGCAGGACGAGGATGTTCTTTCATACGCTCTGTTCCCACAGGTTGCTACCGATTTCTTCAAATACAGAGATGCTCAGCAGAAGAAGGTTGATGTCAGCCTTGCTGATACAGAGAACAAGACTTACCCTGTATAAATAATTCAGATTCAATTTCATTAAATCCTTAATGAATTGCAACAAGGAGCAATAAAATCGCTTGATATTTATTGCTCCTTGATTGATTTAATATGCTTCTTTTCGTTGTTTAATATATATGGACGTGGAATATGAATAACAATGAATTGATTGATAGTATAATAATACTAGTCAAAACATATATACCAAATCGAATTGACAGATTGAATAGATAAAAAATGATATGGATAGTATAGAATATATAATGGCAGAGATAGACAAATATAAAAAACCAAGGGTTAAAACATGAAAAAGAAAATGATCATTATTGGTGCCGGGGCGGCAGGGCTTATGGCTGCTTATTCAGCTTCGGATACTTACGATGTTACGATAATTGAAAAAAACGAAAAGGCCGGTAAGAAGATATATATTACCGGTAAAGGACGTTGCAACCTTACAAATGCCTGCGACAGGGAGGAGTTTATGAATAATGTTGTTCATAATAATAAATTCCTTTACAGCTCGCTGGCGGCGTTTGATCAGAAGGCTGTTATGGACCTTTTTGAATCTCTCGGAATGCCAATTAAGGTTGAAAGAGGCAACAGAGTATTTCCTGTTTCGGACAGAGCTTCTGATGTAACCAAAGCACTGACGGATGAACTGAATAAACGCAGGGTGAAGATACTCTATAATACCGAAGTGCGGAATATACTGACTGAGGAAATGTCCGATTCTCAGGAGATCTCTATTTCTAATGAAAGCATATCATCTGATAATGCCTCAAATACGGATAATAGACATGATGGAAAATCTCAAGAAATATCATATTCGGATAAATATAAAGCATCTAAGAAAAATAAAAGACCGATCGGCCGGGTTACAGGAGTAGAGACAAGTAAAGGGCGATTCCCTGCAGACGTAGTTGTGGTAGCAACAGGCGGTCTGTCCTATCCAACAACCGGTTCGACAGGAGACGGCCTCCGCTTTGCGAAGGATCTGGGACTCAAGGTGACGGATACATATCCGGCCCTTTGCCCGCTCAATATTAAGGGTGAAGAATGTAAGGCTATGATGGGACTTTCTTTGAAGAATGTCAGAGCAGAGTTTTATTCCGAAACAAAGAATAAAGAAAAGAAAAATAATAAAAAACTGAAGCCGTTTTATGAGGACTTCGGAGAGATGCTCTTTACTCATTTCGGAGTAAGTGGGCCGATAGTTCTTTCGGCTTCCAATTATATTTGTGATCATGATAACGAAGAACTGTATATGGTCATAGACCTTAAACCGGCGCTCAGCATGGATGAACTTATTGCAAGGATAGAAAGAGATTTTTCGGCATTTCATCTCAGAGAATTCAGTAATTCTCTTGGACAGCTTCTTCCGAGATTAATGATTCCTGTGATCATAGAAAGATCCGGTATAAAGCCGGATAAAAAGGTGAGTAATATTTCTGCTGATGAGATTAAACGTCTCGCTGAATGTCTGAAGAATTTCAGACTGGATATAATAGGGCTCAGAAGCTATAACGAGGCTATAATCACAAGAGGTGGTGTGGCTATCAGTGAGATAGATCCGAAGACCATGGAATCAAAGAAAATAGCTGGTCTCAGGTTTGCCGGAGAAGTGATCGATCTGGATGCCAAAACAGGTGGATTTAATCTTCAGATTGCATGGAGTACAGGACATGCTGCCGGAAGATAAATGTAGCATTTCCCTCTATAAATGTGGTATAATATATTTGGTATTTTGTATATATTTTAAAGAAGGAGGGTTACGGTATGAATATTGATCAGGTTGCATTTGGGCAGGTAGCAATAACACTCGCAAAAAACTATGACAGCATGTATTACGTTGATATTGAATCTGATAATTTTATAGAATTCTTTCATTCACAAATGCTGAACGAAATGAATCTCCCCGAACAGGGAACCAACTTTTTTGAATTCATGAGAGAACAGACATACAGGGTCGTTCATCCGGATGATCAGGGATATATTCTTAAGCTTCTTGACAAGGATTCTTTACTTGGCAAGTTAAAAGAAAATAACTCCAGTATAGCTGTTTGCAGGTTCATACTGAGCGGAGAGATCTTTCATATCTGTCATGTCAGCATTCTTTGTGAAGATGGCAAACATATTCTTGGCTGTATCAAGAATATAGAAAATGAGTATCAGGAAAGAGAAGCACAGGATCAGATCCTTCAGTCAGTTGAACGACTGGCAAGAATGGATGAACTGACAGGAATAAAAAACAAAAACGCATATACCGAACGTGTTAATGAGATAGAATTCATGATACGTAATAAGGATGTTGATATGGATTTTGCTGTTGTAATGTGTGATATCAATGACCTGAAACGTATAAATGATACAATGGGACACAGCTTCGGTGATGAATCAATCCAGAAGGCAAGCCGAATGATTGGTGACATTTATGAAAACAGTTCGGTATACAGGATTGGCGGCGATGAGTTTGTTGTCATCGTAAATGGTGATGATTATACAAAGAGAGATCATTTGTTTTATAAACTCCGTAAGGAATCCGAAACAAATGCAAAACTTCGTTCCGGACCTGTAATTGCATGCGGTATGGCTGTATATAACGCGACTGTAGACAAAGGATATTATGAAGTATTTGAACGCGCGGATCGTCATATGTATGACAACAAGAAGAAGCTAAAATCAGGTAATTATGCCGGCGTTATTTTAAGACCTGAAGTGGAAAATGCGACCATTCCTAGCAGCAGAAGAAGAAGTCTCGATAAGCTGTTTGGAGCTATGTATACCATGGCCGGAGACGGATATGTATTTCTGACTGATCTGAGATACAGCTATTCAAGATGGTCACTTTCGCTGGTTAATGATTTCGGTCTTCAGTCTGAATATATGTATCACGTTGAAAAGATATGGGAGAACTGTATACATCCTGATGATCGGGAAAGATATCATGAGGTTGTTAATTCTGTACTGCAGAGAGATTCAGTTCTTTACTCTATCAGTTATCGAGCGCAGAAAGCTGACGGTACATATGTTATCCTCAAGCCGAGAGGATTTATTTTGAATGATAATGATGGTGTTCCGGAATATTTTGGTGGAATAATCATACCACAATAAACTAATATTTCGCAGTATATAACACAGACAGTGTTAATACTGTATATTATCTGTTGGGCGAAATATATTATTGACACCAACATCATAAATTTACACGCATAAGGAGAATGTCATGAATATAGCAATTGACGGACCTGCAGGGGCAGGCAAGAGCACAATAGCCAGACTGGCTGCAAAAAAACTTGGATTTATTTATGTTGATACAGGAGCAATGTACAGAGCTATCGCTCTCTATCTTATCTGGAAGGAAACAGATATATATGATGAAGAAGCTCTCACCAAAGCTCTGGACAGAGTGAAGATAAATATAGTTTACGAAAAGGGCGTTCAGCACGTATTTCTAAATCTTCAGGATGTATCAGCTGAAATAAGGAGCGAGAAGGTCAGCATCATGGCTTCAAAATCATCAGCCCTTCTTCCTGTCAGGAACAAACTCCTCGATATCCAGCGTGATATTGCTGCAAAGAACGATGTTATTATGGATGGCAGAGACATCGGAACAAATATTCTTCCAAATGCAGAAGTTAAGATCTATCTCGATGCATCTCCTGATGTAAGAGCAAAGAGAAGATATGACGAGATGAGAAATAAAGGTGAAAAGCCTGACCTTGAATCAATCAAGACAAATATCATCGCAAGAGACGAGCAGGATATGAACAGAAAACTCGCTCCGCTCAAGAAGGCAGATGACGCTATCCTCATCGACAGCTCATATATGTCGATAGATGAAGTGGTAGAGGAAATCATCTCTCTTGCTAAGAAAGCTGAGAATCAATAAAACTTTAGATTACTCCAAATAAAGCCTCTGAAGGCGTATTCTTGCTACAACTGAAGAGGCTTTATTTTGGAGTAATTATACACTGTTTATAGGAGAACAATCGTTGAAAGTAATCGTAGCAAAAAAAGCCGGCTTCTGCTTCGGCGTAAAAAGAGCAGTAGACACTGCTTTCAAAGCAGCAGAAGATGAAGCGGAAGATAAAAAGCCCGTATTTACATTCGGTCCTATCATTCATAATAAAGAGGTTGTCGCTGAACTCGCCAAACATGGTGTCGGAATGGTAGATTCACTCAATGAATTAGAAAAGCTCCCTGTTTCCAAGATTATAATCAGATCTCATGGGGTGGGGAGGGATATTCTTACAAGTATCGAGAAGATGGGCCATGAAGTGATTGATGCAACCTGTCCCTTTGTGAAAAATATTCACAAGAAGGCTGATGAATCAACCGGCGAAGGGAAAACGCTTATTATTACAGGAGACCCCGATCATCCTGAGGTTCAGGGTATAAAAGGGTGGTGTAACAATGAACCTTTCATTATCAGTGAAGTATCGGATATCGATAAACTTCCTGAGAAAATTGACGGTCAGTTGACGGTTGTTTCGCAAACAACATTTAATGCAAAAAAATTTAAAGATATAGTTGAATTATTGCATAAAAAATATTATAATATCATTGTTTGTAATACTATCTGCAATGCGACAGCTGAGAGACAGGAAGAAGCGGAGAAGCTTTCGGCCCAGGTTGATGTAATGATCGTTATTGGAGACAAGAGTAGCTCAAACACAAAAAAACTATATGAAATAAGCAGACAGCAATGTAAAAATACTTACTATATACAGACACTTAATGACTTGGATTTGACTGTTATTGAATCCGCTAGTAGGGTAGGTATTACTGCTGGGGCATCTACCCCGAGAAATATTATTAAGGAGGTTCATGACAGCATGTCGGAAGCAAACGAATTTGAAAAATTATTACAGGAAGAGGAGAATTTCTCTATCAGAACAGGCCAGATAGTAGAAGGTACTGTTATCGGTGTTAAGCCGGAGGAGATAATTGTCGATATCCACTATAAATCAGAAGGTATCGTTACAAGAGAAGAGTATTCAAATACTCCAAACATTGATCTCACAACAATCGTTAAAGAAGGAGATCCTATCACAGTTAAGGTTATTAAGACCAATGATGGTGAAGGACAGGTTGTTCTTTCATACAAGAGAATCGCAGCTGAGAAGGCATATGCTAAGCTCGAGGAAGCATTTAACAACGAAGAAGTTCTTAAGGGAACAGTAACTCAGGCTCTTCAGGGCGGCCTCAGTGTTACAGTTGATGAGTGCAAGATATTTATTCCTGCAAGCCTCGTATCTGATACTTATGAGAGAGATCTCAAGAAGTATGAGGGTCAGGAAGTTGAATTCGTTCTTACAGAGTTCAATATCGCAAAGAGAAGATTTATCGGTAACAGAAAGAAGATCATCGTTGAGAGAAAGACAGCTCTTGCTAAGGAGCTCTTTGATCGTATCGAGGTTGGTCAGACAGTTGAAGGTACAGTTAAGAATGTAACAAACTTTGGCGCATTCATCGATCTCGGTGGTGCAGACGGACTTCTTCATATCTCTGAGATGTCTTGGGGAAGAGTTGATAATCCAAAGAAGCTCTTCAATGTTGGCGATAAGGTAACAGCATTTATCAAGGACATCAAGGGTGACAAGATTGCACTTTCACTTAAGTTTGAAGATCAGAATCCATGGCTTTCAGCTGAGGATAAATATACAATCGGCAGTGTTGTAACAGGTAAGGTTGCAAGAATGACAGATTTCGGTGCTTTCGTAGTACTTGAGCCTGGTATCGATGCACTCCTTCATGTTTCACAGATCGCTCTTAAGAGAATTGAGAAGCCATCTGACGTTCTTAAGGTTGGTGATGAGATCACAGCTAAGGTTGTTGATTTCAAGCCTGCTGATAAGAAGATCAGTCTCAGCATCAAGGCTTACCTTAAGGATCAGGGAATAGAGCCTGAAGAGGACTATGATGAGCCTGTAACAAGCGCTGAAGAAGTTGCTGAGTATGCAGCAGTTGATGAAGTTGCTGATGAAGTAGTTGAAGAATCGGCTGAGGTTGCTGAAGAGGCAGCTGAAGAAGTTGCTGAAGCAGCTACAGAGGAGTAATCCAATATTTAATGAATCATATGATGACAGGGGTTGCGAATAACGATCCCTGTCATTTTTAAATATTATAAGAAACTGTGTTTCTATTATATAAAAATTCTATGGAAGATGTTTCTAGGCACGAAATGATGATATCAAAAAATATCATAAATAATTAAAATAATTATTGATTTAATAGATTTCGTGTGATATATTATAACAGTTGCAAAAGAAAGATGGTCCGCTGTATCGGTTTTATGATAGAAAGAACATCGAATATTTAATATACGGAGGTTGATTTCGATGAACAATAGTGAAATCATGAAGAGCATAGAAAAGGCTCAGGAAAGAGAAACAGTTTTCACATTTAATGTAGGTGATACAGTTAAGGTATCAGCTCTCATTAAGGAAGGAAACAGAGAAAGAATCCAGGCTTTCGAAGGAACAGTTATCAAGATTCAGGGTACTGGATCAAGAAAGACATTCACAGTTAGAAAGAACTCTAACGGTGTAGGTGTTGAGAAAACATGGCCACTTCACTCACCACTTATTGAGAAGGTTGAGGTTGTCAGAAGAGGTAAGGTTAGAAGATCTAAACTTAATTATCTCCGCGACAGAGTTGGTAAGAGTGCGAGAGTTAAGGAAATCGTTAAATAATTATCTAAGTATGACCGGAGTATTATTTACTCCGGTTATTCTTTGTATTATACTAAAATACGTTAAAATTGACTTTAGTTTTGAGGCTGCTGATCGATATGAGTTCCGACAGAAAAAAGAACATAACAAAGTTTACACTTCGTAAGGAAGGTACAAAACCGAAAAAGAAAAATAAGAAGCTTAGAAAAATAGAGCAGATGATCATTCTTGTGGCTTCAGCTCTTGTTCTGGGCTATGCTTTTGTTGTCTTTATGTTTCAGACCGTTGAGATGGTCGGACCTTCGATGCAGGGAACCATAAATGATGGTGAAACTGTTGTCGTGAGCAAAATCGGCAAGCTGCTTCATGGAGTAAATAAGAATGATGTTGTTGCCGTAAAGAAAAGTAAGGACAAGTATTACAGCATCAAACGTGTTGTTGCCGTTCCGGGTGATAAGGTTAAGATCAACGGCGGCAGACTATATATCAATAATGAATTATATGAATTAAAATCCGGAGATATCATTGTTAATCCCGGCAAGGCTTCATCGGAGATAGAACTCCAGGATAATGAGTATTTTCTTCTGGGTGATAATGTCAATAACAGCGATGATTCGAGGTTTTCTAACATGGGAATAGTCCAGAAAACTGATATAACCGGAATTGTTATTTATAGAATAAAACCGTGGTCAAAACGAAGTACGATCAAATAATTACTATACTGATATAGAAGAGGAAAAAAATGAAAAAACTATTTGGCGGTATAAATCTGACATATCCAAAGCTTATAATATTTGCACTGATAGCAGCTGTTTATACAGCTGTTATGGCTATAATCCCTGTAACAAGAGACACATCTTTCAGGGACATTTCAATATCCTTCGAGGTATGGATACTGTTTGGAATAATCATAATCATGAACAGTAAATCGCCTGTTGATTCTGCAATCAAATGCTTCCTGTTCTTTCTGATAAGCCAGCCGTTGATATATCTTATACAGGTTCCGTTCTCTGATTTGGGATGGGGAATTTTCATATATTACAAATACTGGTTTATCTGGACACTTCTGACTATACCGATGGGCTTTATCGGACATTTTATGAAGAAGGACAAGATGTGGGGACTGGCCATTCTTTTCCCGATTCTTATACTTCTTGCTTATCATTATATTGGATTTTTATGCGAATCCTTAACCTTTTTCCCGTATCATATAATAAGCACGGTATTCTGTCTTGTTACACTGATACTGTATCCAATCGTTATTTTCATCGATCCGAAGGTAAAAAAGGTCGGACTTATTATCAGTATCGTTATAATTCTGGCATCATCTGCTTATGTATTTATCAAGGGCGACAGCAGCTATAAGACATCTCTTATGTCAAATGGTTATACAATAGATGAGACCGGTGAGGTTATTAATTTTGATGATACCTATAAGGTTTATCTTAAGGATAAAAGCTATGGTGAGCTTTCCATCGGATATGAAGATGCGCTTGAGGATTATATCATCAATGCCGACTTCAGAAAGATCGGTAAGACAGAATTTACCATTGAGGCTCCTGACGGATCCAAGAAGGTATTTACAATTGATATAAAGAGAGATACGTATTCTTTTAAAAAGAAAAAATAACGGTCATTTTGCATGAAGGAAGATAAATATGGATGCTAAGTCATTTTCACAACAGAATAATATAAGCTGGTATCCCGGTCATATGACCAAAGCGATGCGTGAGATGGAAAAAAGCATCAAGCTCGTTGATCTGGTGATAGAGCTTCTTGATGCCAGAGTACCTCTTGCAAGCAGAAATCCTGATATTGACAGACTTGCAAACGGTAAATTCCGAATGATCATTTTAAATAAAGCTGATCTCGCTGATCCTGCCGCTACAGCAAAATGGATCGAATATTTTAAGGATAAAGGAATTCTGGCGGTAACTCTTGACTCCCGAAAAACCGGTGAGGCAAAGAAGCTGGAAAATAAAGTTCTGGAGATCTGCAAAGAGAAATTTGAGAGAGAGAAGAGAAAAGGACTCCTGCAGAGACCTGTAAAGGCTATGGTGGCAGGCATTCCGAATGTCGGAAAGTCAACCTTTATTAATTCTTACGTGGGCAGAGCAAGTGCAAAAACGGGCAATAAGCCGGGTGTTACCAAAGGTCTTCAGTGGATCAATCTTGGCAAAAGCATTAATCTGCTGGATACTCCTGGTGTTCTCTGGCCGAAATTTGAAAGCCGCGATACATCAATGCGTCTTGCGATTATCGGATCGATCAACGATAACATACTTAGCAAATACGACCTTGCCGAATATCTTATAAATTATTTAATAAATAACTATTGCGGTATCATCTCAAAAAGGTATAATATTGAAGAGGTGGACACCGGTATGGTTCTGCTTGCAATAGCTGATTCAAGAAAATGCCTGATGAAGGGTGGAGAACCTGATATCGAGAAAGCTGCGGCTATTCTTATAGATGATATGAGAAACGGCAGTCTGGGCAGAATATCATTGGAAATAAATACAGGAGAAAAATCTTGAGTAAGAAATTTAAAGGTGAAATTGAAAGTATAGATGAAGCAAAGGAACTCTTTTACGGACTTGCCGAAGACAGAAAACAGGAAAGAAGAGCCGTAAAGGAGGCCGAAAGAGAAGCTAAAAGACTTGCGAAGGAAGAGGCAAAGGAAGAAGCCCGTCGTCTTAAGGAAGAAGCAAAGCATAAGGAAGCTGAGGATAAGAATACAGAGTCTTCGACTGATGATACAGTAGATGAAACTTCATCGGTTAATACCGTTTCAGCAGAAATTTCAGATGGTGAAATTCCAGAAGGTGAAACTGAAGAAAACGAACAGGGAGAGGGCAAAAAGAGAAAATATAAAGGCCGTAAGAAAAAAGAAAAGGTTAATATTGTCAGGGAACTTTATTACCTTGGTATCTATATCGGCGTTGTAATCATAGTATGTTTTCTTATCATAACATTTATCGGAGAGAGAACAACCGTTGTCGGCGATTCAATGAATCCTACACTTCAGGACGGTGACAACCTCTGGATTGATAAGATAAGCTACAGGTTTTCGGACCCGAAGAGATTTGATATTGTTATCTTCCCTCCTAGAAATAATTCTGAGAAGATATATATCAAGAGAATAATCGGTCTGCCTGGTGAAACTGTTCAGATTGAAGAAAATGGTGATATACTTATCAATGGCAAGGTTCTTGTTGAAAATTACGGAGCAGAACGTATAGAACCTGAAAAAAGGGGAATAGCCAACAGTCCTATAACTCTGGGGAAGGATGAATATTTCGTCCTGGGTGATAACCGGAATAACAGTGAGGACAGCCGGAGTTCTAGAGTCGGAAATGTTAAGAAGAAGGAGATAATCGGTAAAGCTGTATTCAGACTGTCGCCGTTATCAAAATTTGGAAAGGTAAAATAGTGTTTTTTTTGAGGGAATATTTGAGATTCATGTATTCCCTCTTTCTATCATATAAACCATGAATGACATGCCTGATATTACAGGATAAAAAATAACTTTATCGCGCCTGCTATTACATAAAAAACAGTTTTGTCGTGCATGCTATTACATGAAAAAACAGCTTTGTCATGCCTGCTATAATTGTATAAAAATAGTTTTGTCATAACTGCTATTGCAGAATATAAATATTTTTTTCATGCCGACAATGGCATAATACTCTTAATTATAAGGTTGAATATCATGAACGTTTGTGAGATAAAAGCAAAGATCAAGGAAATAGAAGAGCTTCCTCTTATGAAATATGAAGAAAAGAAACTCCGCTTCAATCTGCTTGCCGAAGAGATAAGCATGGATGAAAGAAAAGGTGTTATAGCTCTCAGAGATAAACTTATCAAGAAATCTGAAGATATAGATAAGGAGATACTTCGAGTAAAGGCTATGATGAGCTTTGAAAACAAGTACTCTGATGTAAACTATATCTGCGGTACTGACGAGGTTGGACGAGGACCTCTTGCCGGACCTATCGTAACAGCTGCCGTTATACTTCCGAAGGGATATGTAATACCGGGTCTTAACGATTCTAAGCAGGTTAAAAAGGAAATGCGAGAGGAACTGTATGACATAATCCTCAGAGATGCAGTTGCAGTCGGACTCGGAATGAATACAGAAAAGTTCATTGATACCGAAGGGATTCAGGAAGCAAATTATGATGCCATGCGTAAAGCTGTCAGAAACCTTTCTGTAACACCTGATCTTGTACTGGTTGATGCAGTCAAGATACCAAAGCTTCCTATCAGGCAGGTTTCCATCATTAAAGGCGATGCTTTATCTGTATCAATAGCTGCTGCAAGTATAGTTGCGAAGGTTACCAGGGACAGACTTATGACGGAATACGATAAGCTCTATCCTGAATACGATTTCAAGAATAATATGGGCTACGGATCAAAGAAGCATCTTGAAGCATTGACAAGGCTCGGTCCTTGCGAGATTCACAGAAGATCTTTTATTAAGAACTACTGGAATGAGGATTGATTAGAATGCTGATCGATATACTAAATATATTTTATATATAATACGGAGTATGGCTTTGGTAAATAAAAGAGATCTTGGTGGAAAGAAAGAAGCACTTGCTGCAGAATTTCTGATGCAGGAAGGATATACCATAGTTCGGATGAATTACAAGGTTCGTCAGGCAGAGATTGATATTGTTGCTTTTGATGAAGCAAGGAATGTTCTGGTATTTGTTGAAGTCAAATACAGAGCCACCGGAAGATCCGGAAGCTCGCTTGAAGCAGTAACTCCTGCCAAACAGAGAAAGATAAGCCAGGCAGCACTTTTCTATATGAATCAGATGAAGATAAATCCGGAGACCATGAATATACGTTTTGATGTTGTCGGAATTGACGGAGACAGGATCACTCATATAGAAAATGCCTTTTCCTTCTGTGCCTGAGCGTAAATTAAACATAGGATAATTATGATCATGAATCAGACAGAAATAAACAATATAATAGATAGTGATGCACGTTTTTCGCTTCTTCGATCAGGTTATAATAATATGATGATCCCTGTGGTCAGGTCAAAGCTTCTTTCCGGATTTGATGACCGTATCATCCATGGCTTTTCGACCAGACTCGGAGGCGTAAGCAAGGAACACCTTTCATCGATGAATCTGAGCTTTTCGAGAGGAGACAATCCGGAAAACGTTACTTTGAATCATCGTATTTTTTCGGGATGCCTGGGCTATGATCATGAGAGAACCGTATTTTCCGATCAGATTCATAAAACCTTTATCAGAGAAGTAACGGAAGAGGATGCCGGTAAAGGAATCGTCAGAAAGAGTGACATTACCGAAACGGATGGTCTTATTACCGACATGAAGAACCTTCCGCTCATGACCTTCTATGCTGACTGTGTTCCGCTTCTTTTTTATGCGCCGGATAATAATGTTATCGCTTCGGTTCACTCGGGCTGGAAGGGGACTCTTGCCGGAATAGGCAGAGAAGCGGCTCGGCTTTTTAGGGATAGATATAACTGTGATATATCAAAGCTTATTTGCTTTATTGGTCCATCTATATGTATGGATTGTTACGAAATAAGCCGTGACGTTGCGGAAGAGTTTATAAAGCTTCATCCGGATTACGAGTCAAGAGGCATTGTAAAATATACCGGAAATGATAAGTTCCGCCTGAATCTGCAGGAGGCCTGCAAGGACATTCTTGTTTCATCAGGTTTGAATTCGGATAATATTGAAATATCAGGTTTATGTACTGCATGTAATCCTGAAATACTGTTTTCACACAGAAAAACCAATGGTTTAAGAGGAAATATGGCAGCCGTTATCATGCTGCGTTAGTATATGAAGAAACATCTTATTGTCAAGGTAATTAAAGACAGTCCTGCCGATGCTGCCGGCATCAGGAAAGGTGAGAAGCTCCTCAGCCTTAATGATCAGGAGATAAATGATATCTTCGATTATGATTTTATCGCTGAGGATACAAGTCTTGTACTTGATATTGAAAATGAAGCAGGAAGTGTAAGAAAGCTTACGATTGAAAAGGATGAGGGCGAAGATCTCGGACTGGTTTTCGAAGAGTCCCTCATGGATAATTATAAATCCTGCTATAACAAATGCATATTCTGTTTTATAGATCAGAATCCTAAGGGGATGCGAGAGACTATATATTTTAAGGATGATGATTCCAGACTTTCCTTCCTTCAGGGCAACTATATAACCATGACCAACATGAAGGATTCAGAGATAGACAGAATTATCGAATATAAGCTGGCTCCGATCAATATTTCCGTGCACACGACCAATCCCGAGCTTAGATGCAGTATGCTTCATAACAGATTTGCCGGCAGGATACTTGATCATATGGACAAGCTTTATGCAGCAGAAATCCCTATGAATGCC
>OCTW011493050.1_pt1 | contig 46192 bp, 44 predicted proteins | sample 1539671 | NCBI WGS metagenome assembly OCTW01 (sample SAMN02144230, study PRJEB22623) | gut metagenome | biome: sheep rumen | host: Ovis aries | place: New Zealand
GATTTTAACAGAAGAAGCGGAAGTAACGATTGTTCTTGAAAAAGCTCAAAAATGTTTGGAAAGTGCGAGTAGTTTATCGGAAGGAAATTTCCTTTGGAGCGCAATAATACAAGACGATTTGCTTCAGGTTGACATCATAAGATGGCACTTAAAAGGAGACACACGGCAGGATATTTCTGATTTGCGGAAAAGAACAGAAAAGGTATTGATGCTTTGGAACGAAGCCGAAGTGTTGTTCAAACTTGCAAGGGATAACGCTCCCAAAGAGAACTCGTATTTGAATGATGTAATCGGAAATAGGCGTAATCAGTTGGAGGAGCTGTCTGCTATGCTGAAAAAAGAGAAAAAACTTATAGAGGATGGAACAAAATGAAACAGAGAATCATATTCGAGATAATTCAAGACTTTTTTGTAAGCACAGTATTAACACTTGTTGCGGCACTGGTATCGGGAGCAGGAATTAGCTTTGTGCCGTTTGTTTTAGATGTGTTGTTTGCATGGTTGGTGAATCTGATTATCGGCTTTGCGGTTCCCGAAAAAAGAATCGGTGAGTTTTTAGCCCAAAAATTGAAATTGAATAAAACGTTATCGTTTTTGTTCGTTTTACTTGTGATTGTGGTAATCAATGTAGTTGGAATCAGTGCTTGTGTTGTTCTCAAAAACGTTGGTTTTAATCCGATGTTTTTCCAAATTTGGGGTAGTCTACTGCCTTGGCTTTTGCTTGCAGGATATATCGCGGCACTTGTGTTTTATCCTTTGACAGATTTAATTACAAAAGCATTGACAAAATCTTACAAAAGTTAAGGGAGAAGATATGCAAAAGTTTTTTCAACTGATACGTATGAAGGAATGGATGTTTTCCAAAATTCCGTTTATGTTTATCCCGCTGTTTACCTTCTGTTCAAAGCAAACGCTTACAAATGACATGTTGCTTGTTTTTGCTTGCTACTTTGTTTATTTAGCATTTTTCTTTTCATTTGGTTATGCGATTAATGATTACAGCGACAGAGAGATTGATGCAATCGTCGGGAAGACAAATATTATGGGCGAACTGGGAGAAGGGAAATGCAGAGTAGTTCTTCTTCTGTTAATTTTGGGATGTATTCCATTTGGAATCGTTTGTAGAAATATGTGGATTATTCCGATTTTTTTGTTTGTATACTTTTGGGGCGCAGCCTATTCGATTAAACCGTTTCGTTTTAAAGAGCGCGGGCTATTCGGATTAATAGAGTGCTCGTTGGCACAGAGAACGCTTCCTATGATACCGCTTCTCGCGTACTCAAAAGATATAGTTCAATATGTATTAATCTGGGGCGGTATCGGTGCATTAGTAGGATTAAGATATATTTTGATTCATCAGATTATTGACCTTGAAAATGACACAAAATCAGGAACGGAAACGTTTGCAAAATCGCATTTAAGTATTGCCAAGGCAGCCTTAATAATCTGCTTTATCGTTGAGGTAATTGCTTTGTTTTTGGCATTAGCATTTTCGCACGGTATTATTGTGGCGATGATAATCAGTGCAGTTTATTTGATAATAGCTCTTATATCGTTTTATACCGTACACTTTGTCTATAACCAGAGATATCTGTTTAGTTACACATATGTACCGCTTGAAGATTTTTACAATTTTTATTATACACTTTTTATATCGTTTTCTTTTTTTGATAATAAGCTGATATTTTTTTCAGTCGTTATCTTCTTATTTGTTGTCGGTTTGTTGCCTATGATAAATAAATGGAAACTGATGTTTACAGGGATAAGTAATTTTTGGAGTGAGATATTTGGAAAGAATTAATTTTTCGATTGTGATTCCGACTTGGAACCGTTCAAAATTATTAGATACACTGCTTTTGTCTTTATACGAGGATTGTCAAACATACAAGTACGGCGATACAGAAATACTTGTTGTTGACAGCAGCAGTGGTGAAGAAAAGAAATGTATTAAAGAATCCTGTGAAAAATATGATGCAAGGTTTATTGAGGGAGTCGACAGCGTACGAAAAAAAAGGAACAAGGGCATTGATTTGGCTCAGTATGAGTACATTTTGTTTATTGATTCTGACGTAAAAGTCAAACAGGGATTACTGAATTCACACGCGGAAGGATATTTGAACAGTGACAACAAGGTTGCCGGAACATTCGGATTAACTGAGTTTGTCGGAGAAAAAAATTTTTGGTGGAAAATACTTGAATTAACTTCCTTTATTGATTCGTTCAGTTTTGCAAAAAAGTACCCATTTGTTTCGTGGACAATAGGAAACAATGTTTCATTTCAAAAAAATGTTCTGTTGGAAATCGGTAAATTTGAGGAGAATTTTCCGTACAAGCTGGGCGGCGACGACCTTGATATGACATACCGGGTGACAAAAGCGGGATATTTGATAAAAACGGTGCCGGAGGCTCTTACATATCATTCTACTCAAACATGGAACAACTGGAAGGCTGTTAATGATCGCTCAAAAAGATGGGGAACGATGGAGTACTACATCCTGAAGCGTCATCCCGAGCTTGTACACAGAAGATTGCCTATGGTCGGAGATTTGATCTTCTTTATGTTCGTTATTTTGGGCATTGTTTCGCTGATAAAGCTGTCATTTGTACCCCTTGCGTTTTTTGCCGTTTTCGCTTTGCTGACCTATGTTTTTTCATATATTTTTTATGTCAAAAACCATAAAAAGACGAATATATTCTATTGGTCGATTGCTATGCTTTTGCAAGGAAAATACCGTTTTCACCGATTGCTGATTTCTGTGAAGAAAAGGGATTTTTCATTGCTTTTTAAGGGTCAGTATTTCGGAATATATCACATAAAAAGCGACTTTCAAACAAATGCGAAAAAGATGTGGATATACTGTTTATCATTTGTTTGTTTAATATTCTTGATGGCGATATACAAATTGTTTATAGCATAAAGGTAATAGATATGGAAAACATTAGTTTTAGTATTGTTGTTGCAACAAAAGGAAGAGTAAAGCTCTTAATTGAATTGATTGAAAGCATAAATGTGGCACGCATGAATTATAGCGGCGATTGCGAGGTGCTCATTGTCGATGACAGCAGCGAGACTGAGAGCAATCAGATTCGTGAATCGTGCAACAAGTTGGATTGCAAATATTTGTATTACGAAAACGCGGTTTCGGCAAAACGCAATTACGGAGTTCAACAAGCTCGCAATGAAGTCATTCTCTTTTTAGATTCCGATTGCATTGCAACAGAGCATATATTGGAAAGATATGCGGAAAAGTATTCGGAACCCGGTGTAGCTGCAGTTGCGGGCCCGTTGGAGTTTGTCGGTCCAGATACATGGTTTTGGAAAGCGATAGAAGCGACGCCGTATCTCACTTGTTTTTATCTCCCCAAATACGTCCATTCTTTGGAGTGGGGAGTTACTGCTAATTTTTCTGTAAAAAGAAGTGTGTTTCTGGAGGTCGGAGGTTTTGATGAAAACTTTCTTCGTCCTGCCGGCGAAGATGTAGATTTAGGCTTGATGATTAGAGATAATAACTATCAGATTCTCGGCGCGCCAGAAGCTCTGGTATATCACAGTAAAAAAACGTGGATACCGGTTAAAGCGATGTTTAGAAGATTGAGGTTCTACGGCAATGCGGATTGTGATTTGATAAAAAAGCACCCGGACAGGGGAGAGGTTGTACTTCCGAGACGAACCTTTTTGTACGCCGTATATGCCATTCTAATTGTTTTGATGGCGGTAGTGTGCGGCAATGCATGGCTGTTGTTTGCGATTCCGGCAATTATTTTAGTGGAAAACGCTGCGGTTTCTATATTGATAAATTCTTTGTCAAAAGAAAAAAAGGCTTCCTTTTTGCAGCAATACGTAGCGCAGATTCTTATTCACGACAGTGAGATGTCTTATTTGAAAAGATGTATTACCTCGCTGAAATTATCGGCGATACGTAAGCAGATGATCTACTATTTGGGGCAATATGACGGAATGTTAAATATCGGCTCATTCATAGTGTGGGTTGAGTTCGCGTGCTTTGCGGCGATATTTGTATTATTTTTGTTTTTTATGTAAAAGAAGGAGTGCAGAATTGTGTTTGAGAAAGAATTAAAAACCTTGAGGAGTTTATATGAAAAAGGGGTGTTTGAAGCTCCGTTTTATAAATCAAGAATACAGGGAACTACGGTGTTTGAAGATTACGATAGCTTTAGAAAAATTCCGTTAATGTATAAGGATGAAATCAGAAATACCGATCCCTTCGAAAGAACAACCACACCGCGTAACCAAGTGTATGGTATTTTTTCGAGTAGCGGCACCTCAGGCGAAAAAACCTATTATGTGTACAGCAAAACAGACAAAGAAGTTCACGAGGAATTTGTAAACACTTTTTATTCGGAGCTGGAGATTGACAGTAATGATTTGGGTGGTGTGTTTGCACCGGTGGATACAGGTGTAATGGCACACACAATGATGTGGCAGTTTACCACAAGAGGTGCAGGCTATGTGAATTGTCCAGTACCATCGCCCGATGAAATGATTAAGGTTGTCAAAACTCTCCCCGTAACAGTTATCGCAACCAGACCAAGCGTTGTTACGTCTGTAGGCTGCAACAGTAATTTTATCCAAGCTGCAAGGTCGTCAAGTGTAAGAAAGTTGATTTTAGGCGGTGGCTTTTTATCTGAGGAAAGACGGAAACGCATAGAGTATCTTTGGGATGCGGATTGCTATAATATGTTCGGCATGAGTGAAGTCTTTGGCCCTATGGCTGGCGAATGTAAGAAAAAGGATGCTCCGCATTACATAGACAAATATCTTATGATTGAAGTTTTGAATCCCGAAACCATGGAGCCTGTTGAATACGGAAAACCTGGTATTGCTGTTTACACAACTTTGTGGAACAAGGGATTTCCTCTGTTAAGATATTGGACCGATGATTTTATCAGGGTTGATAATTACCCCTGCGAGTGTGGAAGGAATTTACCCAAAATCCGTTTTTACGGAAGAATGGCTGACTGCATTAAGATTGAGAGTGATTATGTATTTCCACAGGAGATGGAGAACTGTATCATGAAACACGGCTTCTTTGATGAATACAGAGCACTCAAAAGAAAGGACGGAACAGTTCTTGCCACTATCGAAACATACGACGGCGTAACAATTCTCGATTCGCTTAAAAATGAGTTGGAGAAGCTGTTTAAGAGTGAGGTTGCAATAGAAACTGTTCCTGCCGGAGAGTTGCCGTATGACGGTCATTCACCGCGTTTTACAACTGAGTAACGGGACTATACTGATATGAAAAAAAAGGTATGTATCGTTTCAGGCGGATTGTTGCCTGTTCCGGCAGTCTGCGGCGGAGCTGTAGAAACATTGGCTGCCTGTATTGCGGAAGAAAATGCAAAGACGGGAGATTTTAACCTACAGATAATAACGATTAATGACAAAGGATTGGCAGGAATTCATCTAAAACACGCTCGACTTTTACCTGTAGCCATTCCCGGAATGGTGCGTTTGCTTGACAAGCTTTGTTACTTTTATGTAGCAAAAATCAAAAAGAGTTGGAAAGCGAACTTTTACAGAAAATATATTACCCAAAAATACTACGCCGAAAAACTGAAAAAAATACTCTCCGAGAACGATTATGATTTAATCGTTGTAGAAAATAACATGTCCTTGCTTAGCAGTGTATATAAAGCAATCGGACAAGAGCGATATGAAAAACAATGCGTTTATCATATGCACAGTGTTTTGATTGATAATCTTAAAATGACGGAATATCTGCTGAAATGCCGGAAGATAATTGCTGTAAGCAGGTGTGTTGTCGATACAGTCAAGGAAACATATCCGGCGTTTTGCAATACTGATTTTTCGGTTGTGACAAACGGAATAGATTATTCGCAGTTTGACTTTGCACTCAACCAAAGTAAGGAAATGCTCAAAAAGAAATACGGAATTCCCCAGGGAAAATATGTGTATTTGTATTGCGGGAGAATCAGTGAGGAAAAAGGCGTAAGGGAATTGGTACAAGCCTATGTACGGATGCATAATAAGGACATGGTGCTTGTTTTTGCAGGAGCGAGCTACACAGGAAGCAACACCATGAGCCCTTATGAAAAGGAGTTGCGCCTTTATATTGATAAGGAAAAGCCTGTTGTTATCTTTTTAGGCTATATTGATTATGAAAAAATAGCAGAGGTTTACCGGCTTGCCGATTGCTTAATCATTCCTTCTCTTGCTGTTGAGGCAGGTCCCTTGACATCGCTTGAAGGCGCTGCAATGGGGTTGCAGGTTATCGCGCCTGCTTACGGTGCGGTAAAGGAGTATTTGGGAGAGTTCGCACTCTATTTTCAGAATCAGTATGATTTGGTACAGAAGATGGAGCATGTTTATTTGAATTCAAAAGAAATTCACAGTAAACAATTCCCCAAGGAGTATTTCGGTTCTGTGGCGTATTATGAAAGGTTCAAGAATGAAATCGAAGGATTGTTATGATTTTCTTATTGTCGGCGCCGGACCGGCAGGATGCTTTTCCGCAATGCGGTTGGCTGATAACGGTTATAGCGTTGCGGTTCTTGAAAAAGAGCCTCAATATAATCGAAAGGTTTGCGGCGACGGATTGTCAATTGAGTGTATCTGCTTGCTAAAAGACTTGGGCTTTCCCGTGAACCGTTTTGAAGAAAGCGGCGCTATAAGAATAAATAAATATGTTTTTATCCAAAACGGACAGGAAACAAACCGTTTGCTGAAGGAAGATGAGCTCGCCTACGGGCTAACACGAAGCTGCACAGATACAATTTTCCGTGAATATGCTGCCGAAAAACTCGGAATTGATTTTTTCTATCAGTATAAGGTAAACAATATATTATTCAAAGAAGGATATTACCGGATAGATGATTTTGTTGCGAAAAAAGTGATTTTGGCTAACGGAGTTAGCAGAAGCATTAAGATAAATCAGATTCCTTTTTTCTCGAATAGGAAACAGGCTTTTGGATTGTTTGCTGTTATTCAGACGGATAAGAAGGTTGACTCCCCGTTTTTCCTTTTTGATTATGACTTCAGCAAAAGCAATACATATGCGTGGGTGTTTTGTATTTCTCCTTATGCTTATAATGTCGGCATATGGGAAAAACATCCGCATCAAGTAGGAAAAAGAGATTTGGAAAACTATCTGGGAAAAAAGGCGAAGAATTATTTTTGCGGAAATATCATAAATCAGTCGCCTTTTAAAGGCGCCTACATGGGAATCGGCGAGCCTGTTGAAAGCTGTTTTGAAGGAGTGTATGTGATAGGCGATGCCGCGAATACTTGTAACAGAGTCAGCGGTGAAGGTATTTCTATGGCTGTCAGGTCGGCAAATGATTTGTTGGATAGGATTTTATGATGAAAAAAAACGGATTAAATGGAAAAGAGCTTACAGGAATTGTTACCATGTTTTACTCGGAGTATTGTTATAATCTGGGTATTGAAGGTATTGCAAATGACGGATACCGGTCTGATTTAGTTAAAAAGTTCAAGCGTGATTTTGAGATAAACTGCCTAAATCCCCACCACCTGATGGATTTGGATGCGGTATCTATGCAGGGAATCTTGAATGTGGCTTTCCGCAATAAAGAGTTTGATAAAATCATTCAGCGTATGGTTGATGCAGACGGCGAACGTGATATTGTAAATCTGGGCTGCGGCTTTGATACCAGATTCTTTCGCTTAAAGGGGTATCGGGGGCTTTATACCGATATTGATTATTTTAATGTTGTTCAAACGAAAAGAGAATTACTCCCAAAGAACAATAATTATCAACTTATGGGTTGTACATCTGTTACGGACGAAAGTTTTTTTGAGGATTGTAAAAAGGTAATTCACGGTAAAAACCCTGTTTTTATCAGTGAAGGTTTGTTTTGCTATATTCCGTTTCCTCAGTTAACTGCCTTTGTCAAAGCTCTTTTTGAAACGTTTCCCAACGCAGTATTAATATGTGATGTGTTTTTGTTTAGTCAACACCTTGTGTTTGATGATGTAAAAAGCAGAGTGCTTTTAAAGCATCCCGAGGACGGCGAAGAAAGGTATCAAAAAGGGAAAAAATGGTACGATGCCGTTGAGCGGCGTATCGGAGTACCGTCGGGTAATAAAAATATAAAGCTTGCGAATTTTGTCAGACTGACGGAAAAATATGAGTCAACACCTGATGACTCCGTTTGCTGTAAAGGTGATAGGCTTATTCCGCAATATTGGATTGGCGTTTATGAAAGGGGATAATAAAATGCAGCGAATTGCAACTGTAGACCTTCGCGATAATGTTTTGGGATACGAAACTAAGAAAACTTGCCATAGCGTGCCGTTGCTTCATCGTGCTTTTTCGGTTTTTTTGTATCATGACGGAAAAATGATGATTCAGCAGCGCGCCATTAAAAAATATCATTCGGGAGGCCTTTGGACAAATTCGTGCTGTTCTCATATGCGAGAAGGAGAGGATATGGCTTCTTCCGTCAATTTGCGGTTGGAGGAAGAGCTAGGAATCAACTGTGAATGTCGGGAATTGTTTTCCTTTGTTTACTATCACCGTTTCGCCGAGAATTTATATGAATATGAAATTGACCATGTGTATATCGGAGATTTTGACGGAGAAATACAACTTAATCCGGAAGAAGCGATGGATATGCAGTGGATTTCTTATGATGAATTGGAAGAGGATGTTTTTAAGTATCCGCAAAAGTATACGGTCTGGTTTATTACTGCTTTGCCGAGGGTGTTAAAAATCTTGAGGGAAACAACGTGAGTTCGATTTATTATAATATTAAGGAAGAAAACACAAAACTTTCCGAAAAGGAAGCGGGCAACAAGGAACAGATTTACCGCCATTATCCAGAGGTTTTTCAAATTGAGCTTACAGACCGTTGCAACGGTGAATGTATTATGTGCAGCCATTTTTACAAGCAGAACTGTAATGCTTCCGATTTGGCTGACGGTGTTTTGGAGAGCTTGGAACCATATCTGAAATATACAAAGCTTGTGTTACTGAATGGCTACGGGGAACCGTTTGTCAGTTCAAAATACCGCCGGTGTATGAATCTGCTGAAAAAATATGAGGTAAAAGCTTTTGTAACCACAAATCTATCTGTTTTCAATGATGATATTGCCGATGATGCTGAGAACATTTTTTCTCAAATCAATGTTTCGTGTCACGGCGCCGATAAGGAAACATATGAAAAAATAAGCAGAGGCCTTTCTTTTGATAGATTTGAAAATAATTTAGAAAAATTAACATCACTGAAAAAACCTCCGGCAATTGCAATTTCTTCAGTTGCTATGGCGGCAAATATCAAATACGCAGAAGATATGGTTCGGTTTGCTCATCGTCATCATATCGGAGAAGTGCGTTTCGGACGCTTGGGCATCAATAGCTACATAGGGAATTATGATCAGGATTTAAGCAACTATCCTTTTGTGGCGGCTCACTATTTCAGAAAAGCTTTAAAAGCAGCAGATAGCTTCGGGATTCGCTTGATTATTCCAGAGAATTATCTGTCTGAAAAATATGATGACAGTTTTATGTTGAAGCAGCAGCTGGAGACTTTTGATAAAATTGAATTCAGATATTCCGATGTGTTTCAAAAATTGCTTCAGCAGGAGTATCGTGTTGAGGTAGAGAATAATCAATATAAAAAGCAAAAAGTGAAGCCCTATGACATTGACATAAAATGTAACGGTATCTGTGACTGGGTTTGCAAAGGAATGTATATTGATAAAAACGGAAATGCGTTTTCCTGCTGCGAAAGCGAGGAGGCTTTTTACGGCAACATTCTGTCTGACGAAATGGAGAAAATCCTTAACGGTACAAGTGCACAAAAAACGCGTAAAATGTTCTATGATGACAAGCTGCCTTATTTTTGCATCAATTGTCCCTTTATTGCAAACCGAGAATTGAAAATGCTGTCTATGGAAAAAAAGGACAGTTTATACAGAGCGCCGGATTATGGTTTTGCTGGTGAGAGCACTCATGAAGAATAATAAAGAACTGATTTTTAAAAATTATGAGAAAAAAAGATCAAAGGTGAGTTTTTTTCCGGATTCATTTGATATTGAGGTTACAAGCTTTTGCAATTATGAGTGTATAATGTGTCCTCATTCTCTTTTGAAAAACAAAATCGCCAAGCACTTGGACATGAATGTGCTTGAGAGGTTGCTTCCGTATTTGGATTATTGTACGAAAGTGTCACTACAGGGAGACGGAGAACCGTTTCTCAATCCGCAGATTGAAGAGATTATTAAGTTTTTTCAAGCACGGAATATAAAGCTGCTGACAACCACTAATTTATCGGTTTTTAATGAACGCTTGGTGCACCTTATTAACGAGGCCTTCGATACTGTTACCATTTCATGTGATGCGTCTGAAAAGGAGCTGTATGAAGCTATCAGAAAAAAGGGAAATTTCGACAACTTCCGTAAGAACCTTTCTTTGATTGCGAAATATGTTGTAAATCCGAAAGTAATTATGAATTGTGTTGTCATGAGACAAAATCTTTCCGGCTTGGCAGATTTGGTAAGATTTGCCGCTGAATACGGCATTAAGCATTTAGTATTCAGTGAAATTTTGACTGATGCAGACTTGCAGAATGAAGCCGATTCTCCCGCAAACTATCCCGTAATGACGGATTTCTATGTTTCCGAAGCGGTTTCCGTTGCCGAAAAGTTGAATGTGGATTTGCAGGTGCTTTGGGATTATCAATTACACAGAGAGTATTCGGAGGAAGAACTTCAATCGGAAAAGGAGCGGGCAAAAAGCTTAGCTTCTTGCAACGCTTTATCAAGTGAACAGCAAGAGCATTTTATTCGCCGCTATCTTGATTTGAAGAATCGACCCGATTATAAGCCTTATCAAAGCGGCAAATATCACTGCGACGGCATTTGCCCAAATCTATATAGAAAAAGCTATATTGACGTCAGCGGAAATGTAACGCTGTGTTGCTATGGAAAAATAAATGCGGTCGGTAACATTCTGGAAAAGGATTTCGGGGAAATTTGGAACGGAGATGAGTATGTTTCTTGCCGCTGTGAGTTCTTCGAGCATAGATTGCCCAATTTTTGTGTTGGCTGCAAGTATGCCGTAGCAGCACAAACGTTTAAAGATCCGCAGTTTGATTTTCATATAACTGATTTTGACGAAGCGTTTATGCACGATTTGTCTTTTTGGAACAATCGTACTAATAGGTGATTATATGGATAACAAAGGGCTATGCTCGCTAAAGCAAAACGGCATTTTTTCGGAAAACGGAAATGTATATTTAACAGCGGATTTTTTCTCCGGTAAGGCATATTTGAAAAATTGCACTGAGAAAACCCGGCACTTTTATTTTTATTATGATAATAAAATCTGGGATATGGAAGATAAATCGCAAATCATGTCGCTTCAAAACCTCTTGCTTGAAAAGAGGGACTATAAGACAGCTAAAACATTTAACGAGTTTTTATGCGATGTAACACACCTTAATAAACACATCGAATGGCTCTATTATCCTATTGAATTGCAGATTGAGCATACAAACCGGTGTAATGCAAGATGCATTATGTGCGGGCATTTTAATGCGGACAAATCAAAATGCAGTGATGTTTCGGAGGATGTTTTTCGAAAGCTGGAGTTTATTTTACCATTTTGCAGGTATGTCGGTCTCCACGGTTATGGCGAACCGTTTTTGACTTCGAGTTTGATTGACTTTTTTGAATTATATAAAAATTACGGTGTCCGGCTTTATACAAATACCAACATGTCATATATGCCGGAAAAGTATTTACCGTATATAAGAGATTTGTTTGACGAAATAAATGTGTCCTGTGAATGCGTCGATAAGCAAAAATACGAATTCATCCGTAAAGGGCTTTCGTTTGCTTCTTTTACAAATAATATCGAAAAGATACATAAAAACTGTCCCAATGTCAGATTGAATCTTTTTGTTGTATTGATGCGGCAAAATATTACCGACATTCCGGACATAATTCGCTTTGCCCATGAGCATCATTTTTTCTCGGTTGTATTTACTCATATGATAGCAATGGATTCCAATGATAATTACATGGATATACCGCAAATGTTTCCGAATATGACGTCCTATTATTTAAAAAAAGGGCTTGATATTGCAGAAAAACTCGGAATCAAAGTCAGTTATCCCGCCGAATCATTATTAGAAAACGAAAGCGTTGCTGATGAAATGAAGCTGTATCAATCAAGGCCTCTGTGTGAATACAGTGCAGGGGAATTGAACGTTGACGGTAATGTTCTCTTTTCAAGGAAAAAGATTTCGGTGTCCGAGGTTGTCGGCAATAATCATTCTTGCAACGGTATTTGCGATGTGTTTGCGGAACAGATGTATTGTTCATTAGACGGAAAGCTTGCGGCTTGCTGTGTGGACGGGTATCATTACACTGAGACGGCGGATAACCTTACTACCATAGAATCGTATTGGAAAAGCGGTTCCGTAAAGCTGTTGCGTTCTTGCTTTGAGGCAGGAAAGGTACCGCTAATTTGCAATAATTGCAATTACATATTGCTAAACCGTCTGAAAAAACTGTCATTGTCAGATCGGAATAAGTATAGCAGCGATGTTAATTCGAGGTGAAGGATGTTTGGCTTTTTTGGAAAAGGAAAAAAGACTGGTGAACAGGTTCGGCATCCTTATTCGGAACTAAAGGTTGAGAAAACGGAAATACACAAGCCGCGATTCCCGGTTGTCGATTCACATATTCATCTTGGCCCTCGCTACATTGGTGAGGATTATCAAAGCCGTTATTCGATTGACGGTTTTGTGGATAGCTTAAAGCAAATGGGTGTTTCACACGCGCTGGATTTGGAACTGTTTTCCGAACGGTTTTTTTATAAGGTGCTTGAGGTCACAAAGGCGTACCGTTCTTTTTTTTCATTTTGTATGCCTGTCGACTTAACGGATTTTGAAGAGCCTTTTTTTGAAAAGAAAACCTTGAATAGTTTGGAAGAAATGAGCAAGGCAGAGAATGTATGCGGAATTAAAATATGGAAAAATTTAGGGCTTAAATTAAAGCGAAAGAACGGACAGTACGCGAAAATGACCGACCCTGAATTTGAAGTTGTTTTTGAATTCGCAAAAGACAAAAAGCTCCCGGTTGTAATGCACGTTGCCGATCCACCGCTGTTTTTTAAGAAAGTTGATTATACCAATGAAAGATATGAGGAACTCAAAAAATATCCGATGTGGAGCTATTACGGAAAAACAACGCCGCGGTTTTCTGAATTGATTTCGCAGTTAGAACAGCTGCTCGAAACGCGTAGTCAAAATACTTTTGTTATTGCGCATTTAGCGTGGCTTGCGTCTGATTTGAATGTTCTGGAGAGGCTGTTGGCAAAAAAACAGAACATGTATGTCGATATTGCCGCAGTATTGTCGGAAATAGGCAGACAACCAAGAGCGTTTGCTCGTTTTGCCGAAAACAATGCCGATAGAATTCTGTTTGGTACCGACACTTTTGCGGGAGATCCGCTTTGTCATCGACAGTATTACAGATTCATGGAAACACAAGACGAGTATTTTGATTACGATCCTTGCGGAGATACTTCAAAAGGAAATTGGAAGATATATGGTGCGAATCTTTCGGATAATGTATTGAAAAAAATCTATTCGGAAAATTTTTATAGAGTCTTTTTGCGTGAAAACAAGAAGGAGTAAACTGTGATTAGTATTAAATATCTTGAAACAAAAGACAGAAATACAGATGAGTTTCATGTCAGAAGAAAAGACCGTAATAATCGTATATTGTTTTCAGAGGTTTTTTCTACAGACAATCAGGAGTTTTTTTATCCGTACTCAATTGAGATTGAAACGGTAAACAGGTGCAATAACACCTGCAGCTTTTGTGCGGTCAATATTCATAATGATACGAGAAAATATGCGCGCATGACCGACGAGATGTTTCATGATATTATATGCCAGCTATCGGAAATGGATTATTCCGGTTATTTGAGTTTGTTCTCAAACAATGAACCGTTGCTTGACAAAAGGATATGTTCGTTTGCGGAATACGCAAGGAAGCAACTCCCGAAAGCCAGGTTGGCATTGTTTACGAACGGAATACTTATGACCACCGATATTTTCCTTAGGTTAGTGAAAAACATTGACTATCTTGTGATTGATAATTACAGTGACAGCATGGAACTGATTCCCTCTGTTGCCCGCGTATTGAAGGAGATAGGCGACAGGGACTTCCACTCTGACATTAAGGTTTTTATCCGCAAGAAAACTCAGATATTGAGCTCCCGCGGAGGCGAGGCTCCCAATAGAACGAATACCGTAAAATACGAAGGCGGTTGTATGATGCCGTTAATGCAAATTGTTATCCGCCCTGATGGCAAAATCAGCAAATGCTGCCAGGATGGTTTGGGACTTTCCTGTTACGGCGATTTGTTTGAAAATTCCCTTATGGAGTGTTGGAATTCGCTTAAACGTAAACATCTGTGGGAAGTGCTGAATACCGAAGGCAGGGGCAGTGTTGAAGGTTGTATGTATTGCGATGTTTTCGGTCATGATAATTATATTCCGCCTGAATGGAGACCGCTGATTATCAATTCGTTTCTCAAAACGGTTGCCCGTGCTTATATGAAAAAGAAATCGGTTGTATTAATGGGAGACAGCAATTTTTGCTTTCAAATGGAAAGATTTCTGAGTGTTAATGGTTTCAGAGGAATCAGATACTGCAACGGTTCTGAACCTGATATTTTGGAGAATGAATTCTATATTTTACAGGATTATGATGAAGGCTTTCTTGACAGAATTGACCGCTATGCCCAATATGCCGGAGAAAAATGGCTGGTTGCCGAAAAAGTTCTTATATATGGAATACATTCCTCTGCAATAATGCAAAAACGGTTTCTTGATTATATGGCTGCTGTTTTTCAAAACCGGGCAAAAGATATGGCTTTTGTCGGAACGGAGAAATCGTGCCGTGAGTTTGAACGGTTTGTAAATCCTGACCGGTTTTGTCACCTTCATTTTTCCGAATGTAAAAATGTGACGGATTGGAGCAATCGATTCGTTGTATTTGAATCAACTGCCGAAGGCGGGCTGAATGACTTTTTGAAGCTTACCGGAATTGATAAGACACAGATTCTTGACTACCGTGAGGTTGCGGGATTTATAGGAGAGCTATGATGAGAATCACGCTATCTGACAGACAAGTGGTATATGCGGAAACTTACGGAAAAAAAACGAATCCTGCTGTTTTTTTGATACACGGCGGACCGGGTGATTCTGCGTATACTTTTAAGTTGCTGGCACATCGGTTAAGTGAAAGCTTTAGAGTGATTGTTTCGGAACAGCGCGGATGTGCCCGTTCGGATTTCGCGCATGAGCAAACAATTACGGTCAGACAATTGATAGCTGATTTTGAGGAAATCAGAGAAGCCTTTAATATTCGTCAATGGTTGATATTAGGACACTCATTCGGCGGAATAATAGCGATAGAATATGCTGTTCAAAAGCCAGAATCAATTTTGGGCATAGTGTTGGAAAATCCAGCGATTGATATTTTTGACAGCGCGCGCTGTATACTGGAAAACTATATTCTGTTTTTTGAGCATAGGGGTGATTCCTGTAGGGTCAAACGGATTCAGCGTATTCTCGCTGACAATTGTAAAACGGAATTGATAAAAGCGGTTGATGATTTTCCGAACCACATCAAAAACGAATTCTGGGGTTTTGACAGATTACCTGAAGTATATTGCGAAATATTGAAAATGTCGGCGGAAATCGGTTCACAGAATCAAAAAAGAGAGATATTCCAAAAGAGCCTGCTCAAAGATGCCGTCTTGTATGACGATGGCTGGAGTAAGCTGAAAGCTGTTTCTTTGCCCGTTCGATTGATTTACGGAGAGTGTGATTATATTACAAATCAAAGAATTCGAGACCTTTTTTTGCAAAACGCACATTTGGGTAGTGTTTATAGAATAGATTCTTCTGGGCACTATATTCATCTGGATAATAGCGATAAAATGGCGGAGAGTATCTATCAATTCGCTACAGAGGTAATTCATGGATTGGATTGAAAAACAGGTTGTTTTCCCAAAATCGGAAAACGAAGCTTCATATTATTTCGTCAGCATCAATGATGACGGAATTCCGGAGGTTAAAACCGGAGAATTAAAAACAATCAAAGCTAACAGAACAGGTATCAATCAAACAACGCTGGTGACGGTGAACGGTAAAGTGGGGTTTTTGAAAAACAGCACCGTTTATGATGACAGCGACGATTTAGAGCTTGTCATTGGTTTCTTGGGGAAAAAACTCGGTGTGAGGTTTGCCGACGAGTACCGTGTGCTGAATAGCGACCTGGAAAAAGTAGCGTTGCTGAGTATGAGTATCGCTGACGGTATCGCTGACAGGTTTATTGATATGGAGCAGGTGTTTGAGCGGGCAGTGCAAAAGTACAAGAGTAAACCGTTTGCTTTTACCGATTGGATGACGAGCTGGAAAGAGGTTGTCGAACATGAGTGGCGCCCCGATTCTCCGGAATGTTATGAGTTTTTATGCGACACTGAAGAAAAGTGTCTTTCTGCTATTGGTATTACTCTTAAATTAGTTGAGTTTATCGGTTTCAATCAGGAAAAGTCCTATAGGCTTTTTCAAAAGGATTATATAAAAATGATTCTTTTTGATGTTTTGACTGGCTATGTAGACAGAACAATGAATAATTACGGGATTATTGTCAGCGAAGATGACTTTTTGCTTGCGCCTCTTTTCGACAGCGCTACTTTGGCAAAACCGTATCTTCCCGGCAATATCTATGTGCTGAACAATGCTGCGGCTGACAGGGTTACTTTGCTGAAGGTATTGACAGAGCGTTATTCCGAAATTGCAATCCCGATAATAAAAGATTATTTGTCGGTCATAGACAATATTATGACGGAAATAATTAAGCTTGCAGAGGATTGGATTGAAAACGAAAACCTGGAACTTTTTTTAAACAATCTAAAAAATAACACAGAATTATTAAGAGGTGTTTATGCGCAGTATAAATAAACCGAAATGTGAAATACTTGCTCCTGTCGGTAATTTGGAAGATTTGGATCAGATTATTTCTGCCGGAGCGGATGCAGTTTATATCGGATTGCAGGGGTATTCCGCAAGACCCAGAGAGGCAGATTTTACGATTGAACAAATAAAAACGGCTCGGACGATTACCGAAAAACAAGGGGTTAAAATGTATATTGCGGTTAATGCCGTGGTTCCCGATACTTCGGTCGGCGACTTGTTGGATAGTATTCATGAAATGGAAAAAATCGGGGTCGATGCGTTCATCGTTTCCGACATCGGTTTGATAAATTATTTGCATAAGAATCAAATCAAAACGCCCATCCATGCAAGCACGCTGCTCGGAGTGTATAACAGGGAAAACTTACAGCTTTTATCCGATATGGGGGTTACACGGATTATTCTTTCCTCGGATTTATTAATTAATGAAATTGCCGATTTGATGGAATACAATGATTCGCTTGAATTTGAGATTGTGGCAGACGGTGGTGTCTGTTTTAACAGCAACAGACAGTGTCTTTTGCCACATGTGAGCACAATGGAAAGTTTTTTTGTTTATTGCCAGTCGGAATATCTTTTAGCTGAAAACGGAACGGTTATTAAACAGGGAAAAAGAATCGGAAATTGCCCTTCGAAAATTCATGTCACGCTGGGAATCTATCTCGGTTTGGGAATTACCTCATATAAAATCGAAGGACGGACAAACCCCTTGTGGTATGTTGTGCAGAGAATCAAAGATATGAAAAAAAGTAAGGAATTCTATTTGAGCCGCTCAGAAGAAATCCCAAAATACATGCATTATATTTACAGAAATGCAGATTGGAAATGATATTATGAAAATAGTTGCGGGCTTAGAGTATTATAATGAAAAAATATTGGATGGTCTGTTAATGCGTCCCGATATAACCGGCATTGTTTTGGGCGATTTGTTTTGCAACAGAAAAATGTTTGACGGTGGCTCTTGCGAACTGCTTGATATGATTAATAAAGTAGGGAAAAGTGAAAAAACGCTTTATTTGCAAACTCCGGTTTACTTAACGGATAACTTGTTTTTAGAGCTAAAAGATTTGCTTGGTTTTGTCGATAAAAACTATCCGGGCAGTGTGATTTCAACCCAAGATTACGGAGTTGTGTCCTATGTCGGCAGAGAGTGCAAGTCTTTATCAGTGATGTGGAATCAATTTGGACGAAGCAGAGAAAACTATCATAATCGGTTCTTTTTTGACTTTTTGAAAGAAATGGGTGTGCAATTTATAGAGTCCGACGATGAAAATACAATTCAACAGGCAATCAGCAGTGGCTTGAATGTCAATGCAATTCACGGAAAATATAGTTATGTTACCTTCGGAAGAAAATGCTATTTGTGTTACGAATTGCACAGAAGTCCGGAAAACTGCAAAAGATTATGCCGCAGCAAATCATTTGAACTGATAAAAGCAGATAGTGATTTGCGATTATCAATTGATGGCTATTTGTTAGGGACAAAGCATGTTTATAAGGAAAACCCTTTGGCGTTGATAAAGCGGTATTCTATAAATACAATGATGCTTTATGCAGAGAATATAGAAGCATTGCTTGACAAACTAGACAATATACAAAGCCTTCTGCAATTCAGTTAGTAAACAGAGGTTCTTTTAACTGCATAAATCATAGAAAATGTGAAGAAATTATTGGAAGCAGCATTTGTGTAAATAAAAAATTGTATTCCGCATGTTTAATGCCGATAACTGTTATTATAGGAGAAAAATGTGTATATTTTAGGAATATCCGGGCTTTATCATGACAGCGCAGCAGCACTGATAAAAGACGGAAAAGTGATTGGTGCCGTTCAGGAGGAACGTTTTTCAAGAATAAAAAACGATAGGTCGTTTCCAGAGAGAGCGATTGAGTATTGCCTGAAAAGCAACAATGTTACGCCCTCTGAATTACAGGTTGTGGTTTTTTATGATAATCCGTTATTTACACTTGAACGTTTTGTAAAAAACTGTGTCAATATATATCCAGACTCAATGGAAATGATAGAAAGCCATTACGAGATGATTTTCGGCGAGAGAATGTGGATTCACAGAACCGTAAAGAACAAGCTTGGATCCATGGGGATAAATAATAAGATGTTGATTTGCAGACACCACCTTTCCCACGCGGCAAGCGCTTTTTATGTATCTCCTTTTAAAAAGGCTGCCGTATTGGTTGTTGATGCGGTAGGCGAAAGGGCAACAACCTCATTAGGATACTGTGAGGATAAATCAATTACAATGCTGAAGCAGATAGATTACCCTGATTCTGTCGGATTGTTATATAGCGCATTTACCTATTTTTGCGGGTTTAAGGTTAATTCGGGAGAATACAAGTTGATGGGGTTAGCTCCGTACGGAAAACCTGTTTATGCCGATTTGATTAAGTCTGAGCTTGTTCGCATAGAAGATGACGGATCATTCAAGCTAAACTTGGAATATTTTGAGTTCCAGTTCGGACGATACATGGTCGGAGAAAAATTTGAAGAATTATTTGGCTGCAAGCGGAGAAATTCTGATGAACACTTCAACCAAAAGCATTTGGATTTAGCGGCGTCTATTCAGGCAGTTACAGAAGAAATTATTTTGAAAATTGCAGGTTATCTGAGGCAGCTTACAGATTGCGAAAATCTTTGCCTATCTGGCGGAGTCGCTTTGAATTGTGTGGCAAACGGACTTTTGAAGCGCAAAAAAATATTTAAGAATATTTTTATCCAGCCTGCTTCCGGCGATGCTGGGGGTGCAGTCGGAGCTGCACTTTACGCATATTATTGCAGGTTTGGAAAAGAACGCATTATTGATAAGGAAGCGTTTGACCCGTATTTGGGACCTTCCTTTTCTTCCGGGTATATCGAGAATGTATTGAATGGATTCAACGCCGTTTATAGGCATGAGGATGATGCGGTACTTTTGCCCAAGGTTGCCAGACTGATAGCAGAGGGGAAGGTAGTCGGATTCTTTAACGGGAAAATGGAGTTTGGTCCCAGAGCACTGGGGAACAGGAGTATTTTAGCGGATCCGAGAGATAAAGAAATGCAGGTGAAGCTAAACCAAAAAATTAAGTTCAGAGAATCATTTCGACCGTTTGCTCCGGCAGTTATGGCTGAATATGCGGCAGAGTATTTTGATATCGATACAGAGTCTCCCTACATGCTGATGACAGCACCTGTACAACAGAAATACCGGCAGAAAACTGACGGGAATTCCGCGGATATTTTCTCCCGCTTAAAAGAAGAAAGGTCATTGCTGCCGGCTGTTACACATGTTGATTACAGTGCAAGAGTTCAGACTGTTTCCGTGAATAACAATCGCAGATTTTACGAGTTGTTAAACTGCTTTTACAAGCTCACCGGATATGCCGTTTTGGTAAACACATCCTTTAATGTACGTGGAGAGCCGATTGTTTGTACGCCTCAAGACGCTTATTCCTGTTTCATGAGAACGGAAATGGATGTATTGGTAATGGAGAACTTTTTGCTGTATAAAAATGAGCAGCCTCATAATCCTGAAAGGTGGGAAAAAGCTTTTGAAAAAGATTGATAAGGATATGCAATTGTTTTATGAAAGCATCGGAGCTGTTTTTGAACAAACCGTGCATGACGAGTTTGTCTTTAATATGCTGTGTTCCTATAAGGATGTTGAAGAAGATATGAACGATACCGGTATTTGCGAATTCGATTTTGGCAATAGCTCGGAATTGTCAGCTTTATTTGATAAAATACTTAAAGAGGAAAAATACAGAGATATAAAGCGATGCTGTGCCGCAGCGGTGTTTAAGTATTTTCATACCGTGGCAAAGAGCGAAAAGAACGCGTCGGTGTCCGACTTTATTTATGAGTTTTGAATGAAACATTTGTTGATAAAGGAATGGTGCAGCTTGAAAGAAAAAATAGTTCTGGAAGATTACTTTGATGCAAAAAAGTTGCTGTTCGGAGAAAAACTGATTAATCAAAATGTTTTTTGGAGATACGGAAACACAATGCTTGAGGTGCACGACAGAAATGGACTGAAAACATTACAGACAAGCTGCCTGAATAACCGCGATTATTTGGGCGTCAAGCTGATAAATGAAATACTGCTCGAATTGAATTTTTATGAAAAGCGAATTGAGCTAGATTCATTCCCTGTGAACTTACAAATTGAACATACCGATTATTGTAATGCAAGGTGCATTATGTGCAGCCATTGCTTTACAAAAAACCATGGGGCGGTTCATCTGTCGCAGGAAAATCTGAGCTATCTGGATGACATTTTGCCGTATTTAAGGAGAATTACGCTTCACGGATACGGCGAACCCTTCGCTCATCCTCAGATTATGTATATTCTGTCAAAATATCATGAGCACAAGATTGAAATGACCTGTAACACAAACGGGTCTATTATGAACGCTGAGCTAGCCGATCTGATTCACAAAAGCTTTTATGATATTTCAGTATCATGCGACGGCGCCACAGATTATACATATGAAAATATCAGAAAAGGATTGAGCTTTAAAAGATTTAAGCAAAATATTCGTTTGCTGAGAAGCAGAGGAGATCAACTTTTCATGAGAATGGCAGTTGTTGTTATGAGACAAAACCTCTGTGAGATTCCGCAGATTGTTGAACTTGCAGCCGAATTAGGATTTCAGGAGGTTTTGTTTGTAGATATTACTTCGCAAATGCTTCTGGAAAACAATATAGATTGCCTGACTAATTATCCTGCTACGACATCGTATTATATTAGTCAGGCGATTGAAAAGGCGGAACAACTGAAAATCGACTTGAAATATCCCGAGTATCTTTTGGTAGAATATGACAGCGCGGCTTTGGCTGATGAGCAAAAAGCGATACACAGCGTACCGTTTTACAGGGATGATTCGTTTGCGGAGAATCTTTATCAAAGATATAAGAGAAGCGGATTTATGGAGCTTACCATGCCGGCTACAAAAGAAAACTTTGTAATTCCAGGAAATTACTCTTGTGAAGGAATCTGTGATTTTGTTTTGGAACGGCCTTATATTAATTCAAAGGGCGATGTGTTCCTTTGCTGTACCAATTGGATGCATATTATCGGAAATGTTTACCGTGACGGCGGCTTTGAAGCTGTATGGAACGGCGAAATCATGAAAAGAATACGCAGCATTTTTTACGCGGGCGTTTTGCCTAAGTATTGCACGGGATGCATATTTGTCAGAAATGATATGATGTGTCAAAGACTGAAGCTAAATAACCTTACAAAAGAATTTTATAAGCACAATTACGATGAAATGGTCAGCCAAATGCTTGCCGATATTGAGTGAAGCGGTGTATAAAATGAAATCTGAAAAGAATATTCTTAAAACATATCTGCAAAATGCGATTGCACTTGCCCAAGGCAGAAAAATCTGTGTTTTCGGCTATCAGACGCCTGCACTGGTAACATATGCCGGTCTTTTAGCACTGAATACGGATATTGATTGTTTCCTTGATTTTGAAAAAAGTAGAGTGAATATAATGTTGTTTAATAAGCAGGTGAAGGATGTTTACTCATACTTAGCCACGGAAAAGGACAATTGTTTTATCATTGACGTTTCGCATCTGTGCCATGAATTTGAGAATGTTATAATCCAGTTTGACTTAAAGACTGCCTGTTATTACAGAATGGAATACCTGTTTAAATATGATTTTTGTGATGTTTTAGATCCGCTTTTGGCATATTCGAGAGACGGGTACTATCCGGGCTTTCGCGTGACGGGAGAGCCGGATGAACAGGATACTTTAAGTATTGTCATTCTCGGAGGCTCAACAACAGATCCGTCATATTCAAATTTTAAATGCTGGGGAGACTTTCTTTTCGACGATCTGAACGCTGGGGGAAAGAGGTGCGTCATTTATAACGGTGGCATTGTAGGATATTCATCTGCTCAGGAGAGAGATAAATTCATCAGAGATGTTATTCCGCTTAAACCTGATTTGTTAATTGTTTTCAGCGGGGATAATGATATTGGATGGAATCATGGCTTTCCCGACAAAAACTTCTATACGGATTATCTTGTTTCTCAAATTGTTGATCCCGTTTATTCGGTTGCAAAAGAGGATATTGAAAGCATAAATTACGGGTTGAATTGTGAAGTTAAGGATTACGAAAACTGGTATAATAATATGTGTGTTATCAGATCTTTGTCCAAAGAATTCGGAATTAACTGCAAATGTATTTTGCAGCCTTCTATGTTTAATTCGTTGTATCGGAAAGATTCATTCGAAGCGGGATGGTTTGAGCTGCTCAACAGCTCTAAATCAGTGAAGAATAAATCCGTTAATAATCTTACAAAATCATGGGAAGCTTTTTATGGCGGAGCCCGTGACCTTATCAAAGGAGAAGAATGTTTTTACGATTTCAGTGATATTTTTAGCGGTTACTCAGGTTTATACATAGATGGTATTCACTGTTCGGAAAAAGGCAATGAAATTATCGCACATAAAATAGCTGCAATTATAGACGCGGAGCTTTAGAATGAAACAGATTCAATTATATCAAAATACGCTGCAAACACTGTTATCCGAAATTATACAAAATAACAAAGAGAAAAAAATTATTGTTTTAGGCATCAGAAGGATTTCAGCCGTGATTTTTTGCGCACTGAAAAGTATGCACGGGAACGTAGTATACTTTTTGGATAATGAATCCGAGCAAGAGGTTGAGGGAAACAGAGTCTTTTTTGACAGACCTGTTTTTTCCGTGCATCACCTTTTGTATGAGGATCTCGATAGGATTGCGGTAATTAATTCGCTGCATTACATAGAGGAGACCGAAGAACTGGTAAGCGTTTTCGGCTTGAAGCCGGAATACAACTTATTCAATCTGAACGGATACCAAAAGGTTCTCAGATGGAACTGCTTGGATCCGTTGCTAGGCTATTCGCGGGAGGATACTATCAGCGGCTTTTATTTGCACGGAGAGGATAAGGAAAACGTCCTTAGAATTGTGACGCTGGGCGGAGCGACAACCGATTTCAGCTATTCACATATTAAGAGTTGGCCGCAATTTCTTCACGAAATGCTGCTGCTGAAGGGTATTGAAAATGCAGTGTACAATGGCGGCATGAACGGTTATACATCTTGTGAAGAAAGAGAGAAAATGCGCAGGGATGTTTTAGCCCTTAAGCCTGATATTGTGCTGTCGCTTTCGGGTGAATGTGATATTGACTGGGTAATGGTCAGCTCCGATAATCCTTTTTATTCAAACTACTATCAAAAGAAAATAGGCGGTATTCTTAAACGATTCTCCAAAAGCCATCAAAAGGTTTGGTTTGACAGGCATATGTCTCATATTGAAACCTATCATACAATCACCGACTACGAAAATTGGATTAGAAACCAGCGTATAATTAATGCACTGGCTAAAAATCAAGGAATCTCTTTTTATTGTTTTTTGCAGCCCTTTATTTTTGAAGGGAACTATCAGATGAGTGATTTTGAATCAAAGTGGATGGAGATTTTTCTTTCGGAGGGCGTAAAATATTTGCCTTCCATTAAAAGGATTTTTGACGGTTACGGTGCTTTTTATCAAGGTGTAAAAAACAACATCCGCGATAAGGATTATATTGTGGATTTGACAGATGTTTTTGATGGGAGCTCCGGCGTTTACAGCGACGGTGTTCATTATGATGAAATCGGCAACTGTCTTATTGCGGAAAGAATATGTGAAATTTTGATTAAGCGGGAGAATTTAATTAAAAATGAAAGCGGCAATCTATAATGCGGGACATTTGACCGGAAAGCTGGCTGCCAAGCTTGCCGAACAAGGATATGAAGTATCCGCGTTTTATACTTTATCGGAAAGTGAACAATGTTTTGAGCCATTGCCGAAGGATACGCGCACTTTAGTAATACCGCCGGTGGGGACAGATACGGTTAAAATAACAGACCTGCATCGCAACCTTCAAAACTATGATGTATATTGCACAGATTACCGTTGGGTACATAACGGTAACATGCCTGTCTGGTTGAAACGTATCGATTTTTCAAAGAAGTGGTTGACAGTCTTTGAGTATCACGTAAACGACCACTGCAATATAAATTGCAAGGGGTGTGGTCATTGCGCGAATCTGTTTGACAAGCCAAGCTTCACCTCTTATGAGGTTTTCAAAAGGGATTTATATCAGATCAGAGAATTATTTGACGGCGTATGCCGTATTCGTCTGCTGGGCGGAGAGCCTTTATTAAGTCCTGACTTGAAGCGGTTTGTTGCACTGACAAGAGCGTTGTTTCCTGAGACCGATGTAAGATTGGTAACAAACGGCTTGCTGCTAACATCTGTATCTCAGGATTTGGTGAATTGTCTGAAAGCCTGCGATGTGACAGTTGATGTTTCTTTATATCCGTTGTTATTTCCAGAAAAAGAGAAAATCATACGGTTTTTGAAGGAAAATCGTATTCATTATCATATTACAGAATCCTCTGTTTTTTACAGAAGGTTTGTACCAAGCGGAAATTGTAATATGCAGCGTTCGTTTGAAAGTTGTTTTTCATCCGCTAACCATCTCCTCAGCAACGGACGGTTGGCGGCGTGCGCTATGCCGTTTTCTATAGAAAAACTGAACGAACATTTTGGCTTGAACATAGAAGAATCAGGGTGGATAGATATTTTTAATGAAAATACCGATTCTTTTGTGATAACGAAAAAGTTGTCCGAGCCGTCTGATTTGTGCAGATATTGTTCTGATAAAATAGAAAAGTATCAATGGGAAAGATGCGGCACTTCGAATTGCAAGCTGGACGATTGGATTTTTCATTCAAATAATGAATTGGTTAACTTTGATAGAAGTAAAGCAGAAAGGTATGATAATAACAATGAAAATGAAGAATAAGGAAACGTTATTGGGCGATGAATTCTTTAACAAAAATAAGTGGGATGAAGAAGCGCCGTATTATGCGCTGATGAATGAGTTGGAGGCGCGGGGAACAGATTTGGAGATAGCTTGTTTGCCCTTGAAGTCGGAGTATACTGTGTTGGATTTAGGCTGTGGTCCTGGAAGAATGACAGTGCCGATAGCAAAAAAAACAAAAAAAGTATATGCAACTGATTTTTCCGAAAAGATGATTGAAATATGCAGGGAAAACTGTGCGCGTTCAAAAGCGGAAAATGTAGATTGCTTTGTGGCTGATTGGCAAAACCCTGACGATGATGCACTCTTTCCTGAGGTGGATGTCATTGTCCAGGCACGTTGGTCAGGCGGTTGCAGCACTTTGGAAAAATATCAAAAAAAGGCTCGAAAGTATGTTGTTATTATAGAATGGATGAAAAATCCTCCAAGAATGGCAAGAGATTTACTGTTTCAAAATTGCTTTTCCGAGCAGAGCATGGAGCTGCATCCTGAGCTGAGACCTTTTGATGCAGAATCTTATTCATCAAAAAATCTTTCAAAAACTACGAAAGAAATACGGGATCAACAGCTTAAGAAAAAATTGCGTGATAGCGGAATTACCGTTCATAAGAATGTTGTGGAGGAAGGATGGCTTTTATACGGCGACACAAAAGAAGAAATTGTTGAAACAATAATTAAGCTTTCCAGAAACCCCGAACTAGTTATTAGAGAGAACTTTGAAAAAAATCTTACAAATTATATGTCTCAGGAATCCGGCAGATGGAAGTTTTATATGCCGACTTGGTCTAAAGTAGAATGGTTTAAAACAAGATAAACCCAAAAGTTAACGGGATTACGAATATCTTTGAAAAATGGTTCTGATTGAAAGGCAATGAATTATGCGTGTATTTGAAGCCGATTTTGATGTTAAAAAGGAATTAACTCCTGAGCGAATGTTACGTTCCGAGGAAATGGTTTGGAATATTAACAATCAAGCCATTAGCATTTATGATAGAAAAGCGTTGTTGGATTTTCGACAATCGGCGATTGAGGATAAAAATTGGCAGTCGGTAAAAACATCAAACCAAGTATTGTTGGAATTAGATTTCCTTGAAAAAAGAATAATTATGGATGCATATCCGTCTACGCTTCAGATTGAGCACAGCAGTTTCTGTAATGCGGAATGTATTATGTGCAGTCACGCGTTTACCAAAAACCACAACGCTCATAACCTGAGCCTTGAACTGTTTTCAAAAATTGAATATCTCTTGCCTTACGTTGTTAATGTCACGCTGCATGGGGTGGGAGAAGCATTTATCAACACAAATATAACACATTTTATTGACAAGTATCATGAGTATGATATTAAGCTAAATGGAAATACAAACGCTTCTGTGATGAGTACGGCCGTAACCGATGCAATAGCAAAGTCTTTTTCTAGTATTTCTGTTTCTTGTGATACCGGAACTGCGTATACATATGAACATATCAGAAAAGGTCTGAAATTTGAAACATTTAAGGAAAATGTGATAATTCTCAGAGAAGCAGTGCCGAAACTTCACATTAGAATGGCTGCTGTTATTATGCGTCAAAACATTTTAGAACTTGAAGAGATTGTCCGGGTGGCTTCTGAGCTGCAATTTGATGATATAATATTTACTGATGTGACTACGCAAAAACTTTTGGGAAACGAGAAAGACGGCATACAGTATTACAGAGCATCTTTAAAAGAGAATATTGAAAAAGCTAAGGAGATGGGGAAAAAGCTTCACATAAATGTGATTGTACCAAATATTCTTTGCTTTGAAGATGATTCGAATTGTAAAACAGATGAGTTAGATGTCCAAGCTGAACCGATGTACAAGAAATCAGAGTTCTATGAGCGTCTCCATACAAAATACAGTCATTTTGACAGTGAGCCTCATATTGTTGCTACAATGGAGAATTATGTTGTTGCAAGCAAATATGCTTGTGAAGGTATATGTGATCATTTGCTAGAAAAGCCGTTTATTGATTCTGAAGGAAATGTTTTCCCGTGTTGTATTGATTGGATTCACACGTTGGGAAATATTAAGTATAGTGACTTTGAAGATATATGGAACGGAGAAGTTATTCAAGGAATCAGAAAGATGTTTTACAGCGGAAAACTGCCGAAATATTGTGTGGGATGTATTTTCCTTCGCAATCAGATAAACTGCAAACGAATTAAAATCCTAAACATGGATCGAGATTTTAATTGTAATAGTTTTGATGATATAATAGTTAATTTATAATTTGATTTACTGTATGGCATGATTAATCCGATTCTTTCATCAACTGTTCTAAGACAACATAAACAAAATGATATCCTCAATTGCGATTGCGTGGAGCAGATGGGCGCAGTTACGTTCGACACCAACAGTATTTGGAGTTGTTGACACATCCAAAGCAAGATTTATTCTGTAACTTTAGATTATGGAATATTGGTGTTCAGGAAAATCATAAAGAATAGTTTTCTAGTAATGAATAAAGAAGAAATGTAGTTATGCGCTTGTAAGAGAAGAAGTTTCAAAAATGTCCGAAGAGGAGGTCGAATCGTATAAATCTGAATTATAAGGTACGGACAAATGTTTCGATCCAGAAGAAGTTCTAGATATACTCAAATGGACTGCAGTATGAAGCAAACTTAAGCAATTTCTTTGAAACTAATTTTGTATTTGACGATGTTAAAAAATATCTTTGGAAGTATTTGCAATCTCTAAAAACAAGTGATGAAGAAAAGCAAAAATCAATCTGTTTGCTTGTTGGAAAAGATGCCAAGACTATTGGGAGTTTTCTCATTGATTTTGATGGAACTCACCTTCATTGGAAAGGAAAAACTATTGACAGGTTTTCAGAAGAATACCATACATTGCTAAGGAGAGTATATCTTGCTCGCTTTGAACATGACGCTAACTTTAGACAAGCATTGGAGTATACAAAGAACAGGAAACTGATTCATACTGTGGGTAAGTCTGATCCAAAAGAAACAATCTTAACTGATGGGGAGTTTATTGATTTGTTATATGAGTTGCAAGAAATGTTATAAAGTAATGTCTATGGTAATGAAATGGATATTACTAAAAGTTATGATTACTGTAAACAATCTTTTTGGAAATATAAGAATGAAGTCTAAATCTATTTAGCTGGAATAAGGTGTTATAAATGAAAGAATACTCAATTAAAACAAAAAATAGTAAAGGAGAATTTCAAGAATTCATTATTCAAGAGAATGATGACAATATAAAACTTTTAGAGTATTTGTCACATGATATTAGTTCAGTTGAGATTCCAGATTATGTAAATGAGAAACCGGTAATAGAAATAGGAGACACTTGTTTCTTTAATCATCCAGAGATATTAAGTGTTTTACTTCCTTGTTTATTGTCTACAATCGGTAATGCTTCTTTTGCTTTATGTAGCAGAATAAAAGAGTTGGTTTTTCCAGATACAGTTGTTTCAATTGGTGTTCACGCTTTTAGAGATTGTAGAGGATTAAAAAAAGTAGTAATGCCAAAACACTTGAAAGTATTGAGCGCAGGAATATTTGCCTTTTGCTATTTGTCTGATGACGCGCAAATCGTATTGCAAGACGAATTAGAAGAAATTGAACCCCATGCGTTTTATAGTGGTGGAACATTCAAACTTTTTGTTCCCAATAGTGTGAAGAAAATAGGTGTCGGCGCGTTTAATGGGGGACCAGATGTGGTAACTCAACTTTCATATGATAAAGGATGGTATCTTGATTGGCCCTACGGAGAAAAGATAATTTTTCCGGATGGAAAGGTTGGCACTATATCGGACATTAAAGAAATAGCAAATGGGTGTGAAATACTTGACGTGAATGTAGATAATAAAATAATAAAAGTCTTTTACCCGTGTTTTAATGGTAGAGATTATCGATTTGAAAAAGAGAAGAATCAAAAACTAATGCATGAATCATTTGCCATTAATCAGGCGGATGATTTGAAAGGTGTTTATCAAATGTGGTACAATGGATTGATTTAATTTGTTTGATTATAAATTATATACCTATTGACAGGGAATACTACATGTGATAAAATAACTTTACAATTAAATAAAAGGCATCCTTGGCTGATGTTTTGAAATGATAAAAGGTTCTCCGCAGGGAGAAGTATACCCTTTTTGTGATTTCAAAACATCAGCTTTTTGTTTTGGAAAAGGCACCTTGACAGCTAAATCCACAAACAAAACAGATTGTCGTCCGGAGAAGTAGGCATTAACCCACAAATGAGGCGCGTACCAAGGAACACCTCGTTTTTTGTTTTTGTGGGATTATCCAAACGAAAAAATAGGGAGTGGTATTAATGTCATACAGACCAACTATATCAGTGTATATTAATGGAAAAATAGTTGATAATGGGTATTACAGAAATTGGAGAGATAAGGACTTGTTCTATGAAGCTGTTACAATAGCGGCTTTCTTTGGTGATTGCAAGACAAGAGAAGAATACTATGATAAAATGTATGGGACTCAAAAAGTAATTCATGTTTTTGAACCGGAGGTTTTTGAATCTACAGAAGAAAACCTAAAGTGGTTCGAAGAAGTATCTGAATTCCCTGTGATTGTTGATCTTACTGAAAAGTACATTTATGCCAGTTATGATGGAGTATTATCAGGGAAAGTGCTAAAAGAACGACCAACTGTGACAACTGATAGAAGAATCATTTGCAGTAAAGAAGTGAGAAAAAAGCTCAGAACGGAAAAGTGTGATTACTGGGATTATATACGGTACGGCAGCAATTATGATAATGGATATGTTTATGTAAATAAAACAATACAAAGAATAGGTGTTAATTCACCTGATGAGGATTTCACTGCAATACTAAATAAATGTAAGATTTCGTTCGCTCATTGGGATATGGTTGCTATTAGAAGTATTATTATGAAGTGGGGTAAGGCTACATATCATATGTCAAAAACTTTGTTAAATAGCATTAAGCATCCTGCATATATAAGAAATCTTGAAGAATCTAGATAGTATTAAATAGGGTTACATATATTAGTAACTTTTCAGAACAAAAAAGTATACATGTACAAAAGAAATCTTGAAATAGTGTTCAGTTTGCGCCGACGCTACTGTTCAACTCGTGCGGCCGAGGTGTTCATTCTCGTCCGCCATATTCAAATAGTGAATAGTATGCTTACGAATGAATAATACAAATTAGTCATAGTTGTATTGATTATTGTGAAGCAAACGTGTAGTTTTTCTTGATTGAATTAATATACCTTTGATGGTATAATTAACTTGTTAAAAAAGTTTAGATTAAAAAGTGTATTGATGCAATAATAGAAAGAAAACTGTTTCAAGAGATGGCAATACGGCAACAAAACTAAAAGAGTATACTGCGATATATAGTTTAAGTCGGATTAGTAAAAGAAAATTACGTAATCAAAAAAATGAAGGATAATCTGTCAAATTTTACGTATAATTAAAATAAGAGTGTATTCGATGTCGATAAAAGGCGTTTGCGCAGTGCGACTGTTAACGAAAATACAAAAAAGTTTTCTGTTGCAGAATGAAAGGGGAAGATATTATGACGAACGAAATGATGAAAAACATAATTGACAAGCTTGAGTTAATGAGCAGGGATAATTCGTTGAGTGAGCAGGACATCTATGATATAATTGACAATGAGTTGTGCGGCGTGACTCCCGAGGAAGTCGGAGATGTCATTGAACAGCTCGGAGAAAAGGGTATCAAAATCAACGCGTGTGACTCTGACGGTGAAATTGTCGTTGATGAGTCGGCTGATAATAAAGATTCCGTAAATGATTACCTTCGCAAAATAGGAAGCATCCCTCTGCTTACTCCGGAAGAAGAGAGGGAAGAAGCAAAAAAGGCCGCCGAAGGTGATCCGGCTGCAAGAAAACGCTTGATAGAAAGCAATCTTCGCCTCGTTGTAAGTATTGCGAAAAAGTATACTGGACGAGGTTTGGATTTTCTTGATTTGATTGAAGAGGGCAATATCGGTCTAATGAGGGCCGTTGAAAAATTCGATTATACAAAAGGATTTAAGTTTTCTACATACGCGACATGGTGGATTCGTCAGGCAATTACCAGAGGAATTGCCAATCAGGGACACGCCATTCGAAAGCCTGTACATATGGTCGAGAATCAGAATAAGGTTAGAAAGACAATAGCAAAACTGACACGTATCGACGGCAGCGAGCCTTCTGTCGCGAAAATCGCGGAAGAACTTGATATGCCGGAAGACAAGGTAAAAAATATCCTTAACAGCATGGGAAATCCTGTTTCGCTCTCCACGCCTATCGGAGAGGACGGCGACAGCTTTTTAGGCGACCTCATTCTTAACGACGATCCGAATCCGGCTGAGTTGGCTGAAACAGAGGCGTTTCGAAGCGATGTCGATTTGTTGCTTAAAGTCCTTACTCCGAGAGAACAAACCGTACTCCGTATGCGCTTTGGCTTTGAAGGAAAGTGTTACACACTTGAGGAAATCGGAGCGGTTCTCGGTTTAACACGCGAGCGTGTACGTCAGATTGAGTCAACTGCCATGTTCAAACTCTGCCGATCCTCAAGAATAAAAAAAGTAATAGATTATTATATTTCTTTATCATGAGATTGTTGAATGCTTGCAGAACTTAGATTCGCGATGAGGATAGAATTGTAATTGAATATATTAGCAAATGCGATGTTTGACCGAGTATTATAACAATTGAAAAAGATACGGGGTTGCCCGAAAAACAAATCGCGCGTACAATGAAAAATTAAAAGCGCATGAGAGGATGTTCGTTGGCCGCCGGGCTTTGATTGATTTTGAAAAAGAGGGTTAAAAAAGTGGAAAATTATATTGAAAAGAAGGATTTATACTTATTTATAACTGATTACTTAGGCGAAGGAAAATTTTTTCATGAAATCTTTACATCTTCGGACTATATGCTGCAGCGCCGCGTCACTATGTATTTTGCGGATTGCGAAACCCGAAAGTTTGACGATGTATTGCCCGATATTATCCGCAATATTGAATCGCTCGGATATCTGTCGGAAAGCAGGTATAATCAATTATGCATTATAAAAGAAGTTGCTGCCCGACGTGCGGGTGTTGATTTAGTGGACATATTTGGTCTTTTGTTTTCGTCATATAGAGAATTTTTGTGGTCTGATACCGCAGGGGGAATTTTGTTTAATCATTACGGAGAAATTATCCGCGTAATAATGGAGAAATACATCTATAGTAATGTTGACGCAGAGCAATTTATTAAAGATGTGCTTCCGGAAGCTTTATCGAGATGCATAATGAATAATCTTAATTCCTGCGTAATCATCGCATATCGCGGCGAAGAAGAGATATGGATTCATGACGGCAGCGGGGAAACTGTAACGGATGACGAAACCTATGAAGATACTACCGAAGATGAGGAAGAAGAAATTGAGGATGAATATCTTAAAGAATCGCGGTTCCTTCATTGTTATATAGTTCCGTCAGGCGATGGAAAGCCTGCATGCTTTTTGAGCTCAGATGGAGTATTTGAAATTCCGGCAGATTTGATTATTGACGATGATGTTAGAACGGAAGATTTAGTGACGTTTGTCGATGACAATAACGGTGAAGCCGCAACATTCCAGGTTATGGGCAAAATTGAAGCTGAAAACGATACGGATACCACAGCTTATAAGGCAATCAGTCTGCCTTATCCGATTTTACGCGAAGAAGATGTAAAACAATATATGGATTTAAAATCAGGCAATATAAAAATATGAGGAGAATGGTATGACAGAACGTGAAATGAAAACCGCAATAGATAGACTTACCGATCTTAATGAAAAGAACGGATTTGTTAAGGAATCTGACATACATAAAAAAATTGATAAAAACGTACACACCTTTGAGGAATTTACGGAGTTTGAAAACAAGCTTCGTGAAATGGGTTTTGTAATTGAAAAAGCTGCCGTTTTGGAAACGGTAAACACCGACGGAATTCCAATGGATGAAAAAACAGCAGAGTACATTTCGCAAATCAATAAAATACCTATGCTTTCCGTTGAAGAGAGTAAGCGCTTGGCTAAACTTGCGTCAGATGGAGATACCGAGAGTAAAAGGATAGCAGCAGAAGCGTATCTTTGTCTGGTTGCGGAAATCGCAAAGGATTATCTTAATTACGGCATGAACTATTTTGATGTGATTTTGGAAGGAAATCTGGGACTTGTAAAAGCAATTGAATCATACGATTCGTCAAAAAATCGGTCATTTGTATCATACCTCACATGGATGATTCACCTATATATTTATCGCGCTATTGTTAATCAAGGACGCTTGCTTTGCTCGTTACCACGCGTCCATTTAGTTGAACGCGTTGAACCTGTTAAAGCCGAACTATGTGAAAAACTGGGGCGCGAACCAGTTTGGGAAGAAATAGAGCAAAGGCTCAATGAAATATTGGAGGACGAAAAAAAGACGGTTTTTGACAGAGAATAGATTTTTGATCTTATGCTATTAAGAAAATAAGTTTTACAGAGTCGTAACGGAGGTTGAACGATTATGTATAAAGATATCTATGAGAATGAAGAAGAGTTGATATATATGCTTTTTCCTCATTATGATCGACTAACGCCTAAAGAAAAAGAAGCCTTTAACTATCGCTTTGGTTTTGAAGGAAATATTCCTCACACATTGAAGGAAACTGCTGAAAAGTTTAATACAGCAGCTACCAGAATAAAACAGCTGGAGATTAAGGCGTGCGGAAATCTTCATAATCAAGAATATCGTGATCAGCTGAAAAAATATATGGAATTCCGTTTTGAAACGGACAATTCATAACTTGTCATAGGCACTGTTTTATATGTGAATACTCTGATTTTGATCTATTTATTGGTTTTGGGATAAAAAAAAAGAGCATTTAGGGCAGAATAAGGATGCAGCTATGAACGGGCAGATTTTAAGTTAAAAGTAATCAATTTTACTTACTACTTATTCCAAAAAAGTGATTTCAATTAAATGATTAACGAAGAGGAGAATATATGATTTATACGGAACTTACAAAAAAGGCATTATCTATCTCGTTTAACGCTCATAAAGACCAAATTGATAAAGGCGGGATGCCCTATGTTTATCATCCGTTCCATTTAGCGGAACAGATGGACGACGAATATTCGACCTGTGCTGCCCTTCTTCATGACGTTGCCGAAGATTCAGATATCACTCTTGATGATTTGAAAGCAGAGGGATTTCCGTCAGAAGTTATCGAAGCGCTTATGCTTTTGACGCACGATGATGCCGTGCCGTATATGGATTACATTAGAAAAGTCAAGACGAATCCTATTGCAAAGAAGGTCAAACTCGCGGATCTGGAACACAACAGTGATTTGAGCCGCTTGGATTCTGTTGATGACAAAGCTGTTGAAAGAGCAAACAAATACAAACATGCTATTATCATCTTGAATCACGAAGAATGTCCGATCAAGATGATAGAGGCATGGGAAGCTCGATGCTGCCATACCGTTGTGCCAAAGTTTATCCTTTATTGTCCCTTATGTAAGAAAGAATTAGAAGATCCGATAGAAACAGAAATGATACTGGAGAACCCTCATGCCAGATTCGTTGAGGACTATCCGATTAAACTCAGACTTCGGGACAGAGAGCCGGGCACAATCGTACGTCGAACAGATTTCAATTACCTAAAAGGTCACGGAACATTTTATCGATTCGACGAGGATCACTTTCCGATTAATCTCTTGAACAAAAAAAGTGGAGATCATGTGAGCTTGGTTCTCTATAATATTCATACAGAACAGCTTGATGAAGTGGTTTTTACGCTGAGAGGTAAAAGCAATGTGGGTGAATATTGTGTATACATCAGCGGTCCCATAGACGATTGCGCCGATGGGTATTTCGAGATAAAAATTCGTTATTATCTTGATAGACCGCTAGAAAGCAATATTTTGGTTTTTGCAAGTGCTGCTCCAGACTACGATTGTTTTAAACGCTTAACTTGAAAGAAATATGCGGGAAGATTATAGATCTGTACGGTGTTGATTATGGGGATAACAAAACACTGGAAGAAGGCTCAGTAGAAGATGTGCTACATACAAGTGTTGATGTAGCTCCTCTTTTATTGGAAGAAAGAAAAGAGCAAACCAATAACAGCAATCTGTAGTTGAAAACAAGAATAGAAGGAAATGAACCCACGTTCACAGAAGAACGTGGTTCATTTTTTACGCAAGAAAGCCTCTTTTGCTATGCTATTGATTTTTTTCATTGAATGATATAATGAATGATATATTATAAATATGATGTTTGGCGTGAAAGCAACTTATAGTACATTAATTGTGTTCCTAGTAAATACAAGTAAGTGGTGGCTTTTCTTTTAGATTTGCATATTATTGTATTTAGAAATATTGCATTTTCTCAAAATATTCTCAGTTCTCAGTTTGCTGTAAGTTTACCCAAAGCGTTTCCAAGTTGAGACTATTCGTTTGAACTCCAACTGTTTAGAGGAAATGACGAAGACGTTAGTGCAGAGAACAGTTCTATAAGTACAGTTCAATTTACTATTAAACAGTGAAGTGTTCCGAATTGATTGGGCAGTATTTGATGTAAAGTTTTCTTATATATCAAACGAACCTTACTATGATATATTTTTTTCAGATAAGTTCACGGACGCAATTATATAATTAATCTTGTATTTAGATTGTTTTATTGCATTAAACTGATGAATAGTGTAAAATAAATACAAAAAAGAATATTGGAAGTGAGTCTGTGAATATCAAAGCAAAACTCCGTCCGTTTTATGTAGCAAAAATGCTTTATGAGCAGACGGATGAAGAACACTATCTGACGATAGCTCAAATCATAAACCAGCTTGAAAGTAAATATGGAATCTCTACCTCGCGCGGAACAATCGGTGATGATATAAAGGCACTACAAGAGTTTGGCGTTGAAATTGAGGTTGAGCAATCAACTCAAAATCGTTATTATCTGATTGGCAGAAGGTTTGATTTGCCGGAGTTGAAAGCTCTGATTGATGCAGTGGAGTCTGCTAGATTTATACCTAAAGAGAAAAGCTCTGCATTGGTAGAAAAGCTAAGTTTGTTAGCGAGTCCTTTTGAGATTCCCAAATTAGTTAGGAATGTTGATGTCGAGAATCGGATAAAGGCAGATAACGAGAAGATTTACTATATCATGGAAGCACTGAACGACGCTATAAACGATAAAAAGAAGGTTTCTTTTCAATATTATACATATACCCGGAATAAAGAACGTGTAGCTAAACATGACGGCAAAGTTTATTTATTCAGCCCGTATAAGATGATATGGAACGGCGATTATTATTATGTTGTCGGTTATTCCGAAAAGCACGGCAGCATTGGAAGCTTTCGCGTGGATCGGATTGTAACGACGCCGCAGATATTATTGGAAGAACAGCATGAACCGCCGAAGGAATTTGATTTGAATGTGTATCTGAATTCTATGTTCCGAATGTATAACGGAGAGCGTAAACAAGTTGAACTGATTTGTGACAATGACCTTAAGATAAATGCTTATAGTAAATATTTTTGGAGGAATAACACTGGAGAATTATTCAGTTAAAAGATGCACTAGATGTGGCAGACAATTAACAATGGAAGAGGATTCGGCTTTTAATCAGCCAACATGCATGAACTGCGCACGAGAACATGTAGCAACGGTTAAATCAGAGATGATAAAAAACATAGTTATTAGCGTTGTTCTTATGATTGTCGGGATTGTTTTAATCAGAAATCCGTTGGGGATCCTTCTTGCCGGTATCCCATATAGTTTCTTGAATGCTCTTATGAGTGGCATAAGAAAAGATATTATAAATCTGCTTTTAAAATGGGGAACACTGGTATTTACATTCAAAAGAAAAACCTATTAGATAATTGAGAATAATATTGATAATATTATTCTTCTGCGTTAGAATAGATAAGAAGAATATAGGTGTTATTGCTGAGATAATTCTTTCAATCGATAATAGCAACTATGTGATAGGCTGATATGAATTAACTTATCAAAGAATAAAAGAATTATTTATATGATTATTTAGGAGTATTTATAATGGCTGAATCGTTATCGCAAAATAAATATAAAAACTTTAGTTTTGACAGTATGGTTAGAAAATACCATTATGGACAATATCGCAACGACATGGATGGCTACCTTCCTCCAAAGATTGCTTATGCCGATCATCTATTCAGTGTAAGAGAAATCCTGTCAACTGCACTGTATATGTTTAGAGAATGTGAAGATAAACAGTTAATTGAGGATATGTGCTATGCTGCACTCGGGCATAATCTGCTCGAAGATACGGATATAAGTGAGGATGAGATTGCTGCGGAAGCGAACCCTCGCGTGCTTGCTTTGATCAAAGAGCTTACAAATCCGGTTGACGACGAACATACAAAGCAATATATGGAACCGCTGAAGACAGCGTCCGAAGAAGCAAGGCTTATTAAGTATGCTGATTTGGTTGAAAATACTATCAGCGTTTGCTATAACTATCATATTGTCGGCGAAGATTGGGCGTTTAGCTTCTACAGACCGATAATGTATCGAACGCAGGGAGTTCTTGAAGAAACAGAATTCCCGACATATACCAAAACAGCAGAGTTTTTGAATAAAATGCTAAAGGTGTATATTAATATTCTTAACAATAAAGTAAGGTCAAGTTACAGACAGTATCCGGTCAGAGTATTGAAAGCAACGAGAGAAGCTATTTCGGAAACTGAATTAGAAGAGCATCTTAAAGAATACCGTAGCTACTTTCAAGGATACGGTGAGGATTATCACTTGGGAATGATGACCGATCGAGATTTGTATGATTACTTTAGCACAGATGTTGATAAGGGATTTTTCAGATACTTAGGGGACAAGAGATTATACCACTCTTTTAACGAAAAGAGTTGGGACAGATTCTTAACTGACTACGATTCATGGAAAAAAGGCGAAGCTCCATTATGCACCGAAGGCGAACCTTGGCTTTGGTATGAAAAATACATCAATGACGCTCCGGAAGGAAGATCTCCTTGGCCTAGAAGAGGACAGGAGGCAAGCGTTCTTGATAAAGTAAGCTTCTTCAAATTATTGGACGCTTTCATGATCCAAAAAGAGTTCTTTATACCTGAATCTATTCGAGAAAAGCAGAATTTGGAGCGTATAGAATTTCTGAACGCAATACAAGGTCTTGTGGATTACTATGTGAGATAACGAAATAGCATACAGTCCTTGAAGAGGGACTCTAAAAACTACTACTCTATAATATAAGGAAGATAAAAGATGTCTGTTATTCAGAAGAATAATCAAAAGAATGCCGGTAACAATCCTTCAAAAGAGCAGAGGATACTTGTTTGGAAACCCAATCATTCAGTTCCATATGTAATTCATATTCCGGGACGTGAAGAAAGAGAAGATTTGCCTTTTGTTTGTATTTGGCCAAAAGTAATTCGCCATATTAAAGTAAATATGAAGATAGATTTGTTGTATTATTTTTTGGATCGTGAACATATCTGTGAAGTTAAGCTGATTCAAAGAGGTGAGTCAACTATTGTATTTGATAAAGACAAACATTTTAGTAGTATAGGACATAATGGCAAAGACCCTATTACATTATCTGCCATAACAGATGAAGAGTTTGAGACCGTAAAGCGATACTATGAAAAATGCGGTTGGAAAAAGCTGCAAACCAAAGAGGATCTTGTAAGAAATTATCTTGATTGTCTTGATTAGCAGTAAGCCTTTACAAGTTGACCATAGGTTTTTTTATCATCAAGAACTGAATCTTGCCGTTGACGGGATACTTTTAACTATTTCGATGATGTAGGATAACATCATAATAACACAGAAAGAAGGATAATATGTCAGTAAACATTTGGGAAATGTATTTTAGGTGCCCTGTGTGCAGAGAGATATCTACATTCTATGATTATCATGAAAACACATCGTCAGATAATACGGAAATATTTTGTGTACTTAACGCAGGCAAGCAATCAAATCATATTTGGTTAGGAAATCCAATGAATGAACCTGTTTTTATTTGTCCGTATTGTAAGAATGAAACAAAATATGATTTAATGTTTACTGAGGGGAGCTGCCGGGTTGAAGATCTTGAGCGGTATAAGACAGCTTTGCGAAAGCGTATGCGATGGGCAGATAAATACGGAAGAGTAAGTTTTTCAGATTGGGATCCTGACTGGAGCGAAGAACCTGCTCTTTCACGTCTGATATCGATGTATCCATCGGATAATGAATTAAGGCGAATAAAAGATGCTTACAGATTGTTACATATCTACGGAAAACGCGCAATCGCGAAACAAGAGATTAACGAGGAGATCGTTTCAAGAGAATTGATACTTGTCCCGGAAGCTCTTGAGCGAGTTTACCTTGGGAATTCTGTAAAAAGAATCAGTGCGCATGCGTTTGAAAACTGCGAGGCATTAGATGACATTTTTATTCCCGATTCAGTCACTTCGATTGGAGAGTATGCTTTTTCAAAAAGCAATCTTCATAAAATCCATGTTTCCGGCAATATTACACATATTGGAAAAAGAGCATTTTTCCATATGTGGCTCAACAAATTCTTTTTCCCGGACGAAATCAAGGAGATTGGAGAGGAATGCTTTGCGGAGTGTCCATATTTAAATGATCTGTGGATTCCGCCGAATGTTCGGATCGGACGAAACGCATTTGCCGGGTGTGATAATCTAAGGCTCATTCAAATATCTACAGCGATACAGAATGATGTTATAGCTACATGGGGATTATCTGAAAACTGTAATATTGAAAGATATGAGGCGTGAGTTATGTATACAGACTTGTCGAGATTTACACAGGCACACAAACAATCATTTAAGAACGCGTTGGAAGAAATCAGGAATGGGAAAAAGAAAACACATTGGATGTGGTACATTTTCCCTCAAATAAAAGGTCTCGGAAAAAGCTCGACTTCTCAATATTATGCCATACAGAACTTGGCTGAAGCGAAGGCTTATCTACAAGACCCTTATCTCGGAGGAAACCTTCGGGAAATATGCAATGCACTGTTAAACCTTACTGAAAACAACCCGACTGTGATTTTTGGAAAACCGGATGATTATAAATTAAAATCGAGCATGACATTGTTTTCAATCATTTCAGAAGACGGTTCTGTTTTTCATCGGGTGCTGGTAAAATTTTTCAATGGTAGACCGGATTTTCGAACACTCTCAATAATCAAGCGAGAGCAAACCGAAAGATAAAGTCGATGATAAAGCAATCGAAAGAGTGAATAAGTAGGTAAGCTATACTTGATCTGGAAACGCCGAAAGGCAGAGCAAAATAAAGAAAGTCAAAGGTAAACAGACTAGCTGCTGCTATATAGTTGTTCCTGCGGAATACAACTATTGTCCTTCTTGCGGAAAAGAGATATTAAAATTCAAAGAAACTGAGTTTGATTTAGATTTGGATAAAACTCTTACTTCCTGCTCGAATTGCGGCAAAGTGTTACTTCTCTACGGTAATTATTGCGGTTACTGTGGAAAAAGACATTAATTATTTAGATTTGGATGTGTTGAAGATAAGAAGACTTTGAAGAGTCTAATGAATATCATAAAGGAGGATGTCTGTGTCAAATACGATTCAGTTTGATCATACAAAAATTGATTCAACTATATTTGTTCGTTTAGGGATCAAATTCGGTGATCCGAAGGAAGAAGAACACTTCGCTTCGTTATTAAAAAAGGAAATAAGCAGGATGATTTCAGGAACAATTAAGGCGGCTGTATCACAGGAAGCATTGGATGAATTCCGGATGATAAAGGATGCGCATACGAAAAAAGAATGGTTTGAAAAGAATTATCCTACATATAGGCAAACGCAAAATGAGATGTTTGTTCAAACGATTTGGGCTTGCCTGACAAATAGCAAAATTATTAAAGGGGTAAACGTCATTAGAAATAATATCCATGAAAGTGTTCCTTTGTCATCTATAGGGCTTGAACCTAAAACCTTGACGTTTATCGAACAGCACGGTATGGAAACAATAGGCGATGCTATACAAAACAATGCAGAAATCAACGCATTAGAAATCACCTATCCTAAAAAAGTATTTGAAATAAAGATAAAAATATTGACTCTTTATTTATATGACTCTGAAAAACAAAAACCATATTGTACAGTAGTTTCAGAGGCTAAACCAAGAAAACAAACAAATGATAAAACACCGTTAAATATGTTGGACGTTTATAATATGTATTGTGAAGAATCGCCCGATGAAGCGCTGCTCCAAATGCAATTATTTATTCTGGCTTGCGCTGAAGCCTTTCGGAACGGTGAAATATCGGAAAATGAATTCTTTGTAAAAACATATGTCAGGATTGATTTGCTGAATTTAGTTTTGGAGTTGAATGAAGGTGTGTCAATCAACAGCTATTACAATGCTACTGAATCTGACAGACTTGCATTTGTTTCAGCATGGAACACATGGAAAAGCACCGGAAAAATCGCGTATCAACAATGGATGATACGTATGATCAACACCAAAGGGAATATTATGGACGCTGCAAAATGGATATTCCACACAATTGACGCCTTGCTGTATCCAATTAATAGATTTTCTGTGATTGATATCAAGTTATATACAGTTCCCGTCATAAACTTTTACAAAGGCAATACCGTTTTTTTGATGATCGATGATTATTTAATAATGGATTCGGTAAAAAAATTTGCTGATCTCTTTAGCACAGGCAAACGTTATCATATGAAATACCGAAGTGGAATTGAAGCGGATATTACCATTAGCAAATATGAAAACAACGAATATGAAGGCACTGGAATAATCTACGGATATATGACAACCGAACAAAAGGTTTTTATTTGTGAATTTGACGGAAGAATATATATCCTTTTCAATAGGAGAACTTTTTCAGAATACCAAATTGCTATGAATACATTCTTCAATCCCATTCCTCATCCGGATTGGAATCAGTTAAATCTGGCTTCTTTGGAATGGTCGTATCAAAGAGAGGCAGAGTATAAAGCTCTCAGGCTTCCCTATATGCTTGGCAAGGTAACAAAAGATCAAATACTAAGGAATCGGTTTTATATAAACGGAACGCCAACAAAAAACAGAACGCCAACAAAAAACAGCAAAATCATTGATTTGTCTGAAATAACTAAAGATGAATAAATGATAGTATTTAAAGGGAGGTTTATATGATTTAACTTGTCGGGTTTTTATTGTTTATTAGGTAATGAAATCAAAAAAATAATATGGATGTTTTTGACAAAAATAATATATATAGCTGTAATATCATTAAAATATTAAAAATTTGATAATCAAAAATTAGTTTTGATATTGACAATTGGATTTTTTGTGATATAATACCATTACAATTTAATTTTTTAATATCGCAAGTCGATGTTTTAGATTTAGCAGGATACTCCCACAGGTGAAGTGTATCCTGTTGAAGTTAGAACATCGGCTTTTTTGTTGTGCCGAAAACGTACCTTGACAATTAAATCCGCAAAAATTCATTATTCTGCCACCCGGCGAAGTAGGCATTATCCCGCAGCAAAGCGGCGCGTACCAAGGAACAGAATGATGATGCTTGCGGTCGAATGAACATAAATTATTTGTTTTTTTACAAAAGTGAGGCACACCTATGTTAAACTGTAATTTAAACACTTTATTTAACAAAATAGGACTAACAACCGAGTATTGCACAGATTCGTATGAAAGAGAGAAGCGAGCAAGAACCGCTGGTGATAGATTTATTCAAGTCGGGAAAATGCTTTCGGGAAGCAATGTGATTGGACTTTGGTTAAGCAGTTCATCCCCCAAAACCCGTCAGCTTATGGCTTTTTCAAGTGAGGGTATAAATGTATCCGAGGAAGACTATCAGTGGATTTTCGAAAAATGTGCGGAAACCGATCTGCAACTGTATTCGCATAAAGAGGACAGAGAATGTGAGATCAAGGCGAGTTATGCCATTCATTGTACTTCAAAATCGGTCGAGAAATCAGGTGTTTTAGATGATTATGATTTTTTTGATTACGATATAACGGGTAAGCCAAAGATAACTTACAGAGAGATGTTTGGGAAATTGATGAAATTGGGCGCTGTGGTTAAGATAACAGCAAGTAATGAAAGAAGTGGCTGCAATTCCATCAGGATTGGATTGCCTTGTGAAATGCCGTTACGGATTCAAGCGATGATTTCTTTAGTGATTCCGGGCGTGAAGATAATCGAAGTGTCCGAATTAGAGCACGAAGACAAATTGAATGTATCATATGATTGCATTCGGGGCTGCGTTGAGGGCTTGTTGGATGCAATGATGCAACAACGTCCGGTTCATGACGATAAGCCGGATGCTGAAAGCAACGGTTATTCGGTAGAGGAAATGGAAATAGAGGATATGAATTTCAGTGTTCGTGCTTTTAACAGCCTGAAAAGATCAGGAATAAACACGGTGGGAGATTTAATGGTGATGACGGAAGAAGATCTTATGAAGGTGCGTAATCTCGGGAAAAAAGGAATGGGAGAAGTCATTCAAAAGTTGTATGATAACGGTATTCTGTTGAAGAAAGAATCAGAGAGAACTAAAAAAACTCAATCTGAACAAGCGGAAACTGGTAATTCCTGTTCTGAAGAGACCAAACCTCGAAGCGCAATGGTGCTTTTTGATGAACTGATCGGGCTGAAACAAGTCAAGGAACAGGTCAGAAAGGTCACCGCTTTTGCAAGGATGCAACAGGATATGACGAAGTGCAAAAAACAAAATATTCCTGTTGTTCTGAATATGGAATTTGTCGGAAATCCTGGAACAGCGAAAACCACTGTAGCAAGAATTATTGCGAGATTATTACATGAAATAGGATTACTTGAGAGTGACGAAATCGTTGAAGTCGGACGTTCGGATTTGATAGCGGAATATGTTGGTCAGACAGCAACCAAAGTGAAGAAAGTATTTTCCAAAGCAAGGGGAAAGCTGTTATTTATAGACGAGGCATATTCTTTAGCAGATTGTAGGAAGGGTGATTATGGAGATGAAGCGATCAACACGATTGTTCAGGAGATGGAAAACAACCGTGAAGATACAGTTGTTATATTTGCCGGTTATCCAAATGAGATGAATGAGTTTTTCTCAAGAAATCACGGGCTCAGATCACGAGTCCCGTTTACGATTAAATTTGACGACTACACACCGGAAGAAATGGTTCGGATTACGGAGCTGGAGGCTCGTAAAAGAGGGTTTTTCATCAATACGGAAGCCGCCAAAAAGATAGAATCTATTTGTAAGGGCTTGTCAAACAATGTAGAAGCCGGGAATGGACGATTTTGTCGCAACTTGATTGAAGAAGCAATCCTGAATTATGCCGTAAGGGTATATGGTTGTGATGACGAACCTGTGAATAAAGATAATATTCTTAAATCAGAAGACTTCACAGAACTGCAATATGAATTAGAAGAACGCGAAATTAAAAATACAATAGGCTTTTGTGTTTGATCTTCCTAATCATTTTTATTTTAAGTGATTTACTTGATTGGAATGAATAATAAGTATTATATAAAAACACGCAAGCTGTAGATGAACAGCTTGCGTGTTTTCTTTATGCTAAAAAATCGCTTTTGGGAGTAATAAAAGAGTTGTATTTATATCCTCGTTTTGCCATACTAAATAACTTAAAAGCCAATAACTGAGGATCGGTTGATAAACAGTGAGCCATAGTGAAATAATCCATCTCCTCGCTACGAGCCAATTCCTCAACGTCCTCATCATCAATTAGTAGATCTGCGGCGAATAGGTTGGCTTGATACTCTGTTTTGTCTGCCATATCGTAAATATTCATTTCATGATGAGCAGCGGCCTTGAGTTTGGCGGAATGGAGAAGGATATGCCCAAGCTCATGGGCGGCTACTATTTTTCGTTCCTGCGGACTCAGCGTATCATTGATAGCGACATACTTGATTCCGTGAATAATAACGCAGTAACCTTTTAACGTATTCAAATTGCTTGAACAACATTGAATATCAAGCAAATCCATTAACTCAAATGGATTAGAAGTATTATATTTATCAATGAGTTCAGCAACACAATCATAAATATAATTGTTTTTCATTCGAGTATATACCTCGATTTCGCAGAATTTGGGGTCTGAGGCTTTTTCAGAAGCTTGAATGAAAAAGTGAAGCTAAGGTAAAAACACGATAGCAGTCAATTTCGTCCAAGCTGATTGAAATTTGAGCCAGTTTCGGCAATGCCGAAACAGAGCATATTTTACTTAGTTTTGCAATCGTCAGGGTATAGCAAAGCTGACAGACCGCCTCTCGATTTTGTCAAAGTGA
>OCTW013409255.1_pt1 | contig 46151 bp, 37 predicted proteins | sample 1539671 | NCBI WGS metagenome assembly OCTW01 (sample SAMN02144230, study PRJEB22623) | gut metagenome | biome: sheep rumen | host: Ovis aries | place: New Zealand
TGTTTCACCGCTTTCCACTGTTATTGGAGAAAAGGTATTATAGGTAATGTTAGTGAATTGGGCACTTGTCCATGCTTCGATATCAGCATCGGGCGAAAGATAAAATGCTGTATTATTATTAAAAGCCTCATTATCTATCGTCAAGTTCGTGGGGTCAACGACTTTACAATATACAGCCTCCAGACTGCTACAATTCTTGAAAGCAGATAGGTCTATTGACTGCAGACTCTCAGGGAGTATCACGCATTTCAGACTCGTACAGCCTAAAAAAGCACTGATACCAATGCTCGTCACGCCCTCTGGTATCTCAATGGCCGTCAGACTACTACAACTATTAAAACAACTTCCAGATATAGATGTCAATTTTGTGCTCAAGATAGTGCATGTTTCAAGACCAGTACACTCCCAGAAGGCCTCACGCCCGATGGACGTCACGCTAACAGGAATATTAACTGACTTCAGGACACTACAACCCCTGAAAGCTCGTTCCCCGATGGTCGTCACACTGGCAGGGATAGAGACCGATTCCAGGCTCCGACAGTATTCAAAAGCATTGTTACCAATCGACGTCAGATGCTCGGGCAGCGTGATGGCTGAAAGACTTGTGCATGAATTGAAAGCCTTATAGCCAATCTCTGTCAGTTGGCTTCCTGTCTGAAATACGACATCCTTTAGATGCACGTGATCGTTGAATAGCTGTTTGCCGATGCGCGTGATGCCACTATCAAAGACCAAATGCTCAACCAACGTTCTATCCCAGGGGAACTGGTAGAGATTGGGATTATCTGGTATTATGCCCGAACCCGTAAAGGTAAGTGTCTTTGTTCCTGTGTCGAGATTCCAAGTAACACCCGAACTAAATGTACCGCTAGAATTTTGCGCCCCCGCCGTCATGGTGGTGAGGAGCGTCAGCAGGATGATGAGTAGTCTCTGTTTCATTTGCCATCGTCGATATTTTACTTTTGGTATTTTACTTTTGGTGTGATACCTATTGGACGATACAAAGATAAGAATAAAATGCAAAATTCGCAAGTCTGTGAGCCACAAACCTGCGGAATTTAGGATATATTAAGCGTTTCCGTCCATTCGGGTACGGCAAGTCCCAGGACGACGCCAACGATGAGACCTACTTCTTAGTCAAAAAACACAAAATAAGAACCAATTTTGGTGTGGATTCGGAAAAATATCGTAACTTTGCAGCATGATTTGAGTAAAACTGCAATTAGAATTGAGTAAAAACGACATCTGATTTGAGTAAAATGATTTATAATCGTAAGCAATTCAATACGCTTAAAGAACGCATATTCTGTGATCAATTACTCGACACTCTTGCTGAATATCAGTCATTGGGAATCGCAGATCAGATAGATTACAAGAAATCACAAGAGGATGACCCGATAAAAGAGCGGCTCTATCAAGCCGTTTTACAGAATGGAACCCTTAACTACGCGGAATACGCTGCTATCGTAGGAACTTCAGAAGCGACAGTAAAAACGCCGCCTTGGAGAGTTGAAAAAAAAGGGCGCTATCATTCGTGTTGGAAGCAATAAGACTGGACACTGGGAAATTAACAAAGAAAAGTGAGCGTAAGTTATTTTACGAATTAGAATAAACAAAGCCTACATCGATTTCCTGGACCAAGGTCTGAAGAACTATAGGAAATAAGAAAAGAAGGCTCGCTTGTGCGAACCTTCTTTTCTTTGGAGCCTCTTGTCGGATTCGAACCAACGACCCCGAGATTACAAATCACGTGCTCTGGCCAACTGAGCTAAAGAGGCGGGTGGGCAGCGATCTGCATCGCGCCGCTACAACCTAATACCCTTGCTGCGTTCCCACCCTGGGGGATTCAAAGGGAGCTGGCCGTACAGGACTGCCCATTTTGCTTAAAGCGGCTGCAAAGGTACAATATAAAATTAAGAATTAAGAATTAAGAATTAAGAATTTGTCGGATTTTAACTATTTTTTGAGGCGAAGCCCTCGTTATATGCGGGAAAATGCGTAATTTTGCACCTTGAAACAGATGATTGTTAAATAATGACAGCACCGGAATACATACAATTGAAGGCTTACGCTCGTCAGGATGGCTTCTTTTTGGCATTGTTGTGGATAGCGTCTTTCGCCTGCTATATCCTGGGCATCTCAAATGGCATGTTGGGGATGGTGGCCATGATGCTGGCCGTGTTGACCCCATTTTTCGTGGCAGGCCGTCTCCGTAGGTTCCGTGATGAGGGTAGGGCGGGAGTCATATCATTCAGGCGGAGTTATGCCTATACGATCTTCGTGTTCTTCTATGGCGCAGTGCTGCTGGCTGTGGCACAGTTTCTTTATTTTGCTTATCTCGACAATGGCTATCTGCTGAGCACATTCTCCAAGATTGTGTCGTCAGAGGAGGGTAAGGCCCTGATACAGCAGTACGGTATGACGCAGATGGTGGATGAGAGCCTGGCAGAGATGGCTACCATCCGTCCGATAGACTATGCACTGAACATCTTGACGATGAATATCATAGTAGGTCTGATACTGGGTGTCCCTATAGGCCTCCTCATGTACAAGAGCAATGGTCAGGAAATGATAAATGGAAAATAGTAGAATGGATATTTCAGTCGTTATACCTCTTTATAATGAGGCAGAGTCACTGCCAGAATTGTTTGCCTGGATAGAACGGGTCATGAAGGAGCACGGTTTCTCCTATGAAGTAATCTTTGTGAACGACGGTTCAACCGACGGCTCGTGGGATGTAATCAGCAGGCTTGGTCAGGAGTCGGAGCACGTCAGGGGTATCAAGTTCCGCAGGAACTATGGTAAGAGCCCGGCTCTCTATTGTGGCTTTGAGCAGGCCCAGGGCGACGTGGTGATTACGATGGATGCCGATCTGCAGGATTCTCCCGACGAGATACCAGAACTATATCGGATGATCAAGGAAGAGGGCTATGACCTCGTCTCCGGCTACAAGCAGAAGCGCTATGACCCTATATCCAAGACGCTTCCCACAAAACTGTTCAATGCGACGGCCCGTAAGATCAGCGGCATCAAGAATCTGCATGACTTCAACTGCGGGCTGAAGGCCTATCGCAAGGCTGTGGTGAAGAACATCGAGGTGTATGGCGAGATGCACCGCTACATCCCCTATCTGGCAAAGAATGCCGGCTTCGACAAGATCGGCGAGAAGGTGGTGCACCATCAGGCCCGTAAGTACGGCTCGTCGAAGTTCATGGGACTGAACCGCTTCGTGAATGGATATCTGGACTTGCTGACCCTTTGGTTCTTGAGCACCTTCGGGAAAAAGCCCATGCATGTGTTTGGCTTCCTGGGCTCGATCATGTTCTTCATCGGATTTGTGGCCGCTTTCTGTATAGGTGCCGACAAACTCTGGTGCCTGGCCAATCATATACCTCAGCGCCTGGTGACCGACTCACCATATTTCTATATCGCCCTGACAATGATGATCATCGGCACCCAGTTGTTCCTTGCAGGTTTCATTGCCGACCTGGTGAGCCGCTCATCCAGTGGGCGCAATGACTATCAGATAGAGGAGAAAATATGAAGAAGTGGCTCTTTTTGGGATTGATAGCCCTACTGGTGTCGTGCACGTCGATAGACTGTCCGGTAAACAATGTGGTTGCCACTCGCTATCGGTTTTACAATACTGCCGGCGATTCCCTGACGATTATGGACACGCTGAGCATTACATCCACGCGAAAGGACGGTTCGGACGTCACCCTGCTCAACAGGCATGTCGGCAAGGCCACCTTCGCCATACCCATCAGTTATTCCCATCCCGAGGATATCCTGGTGTTCAATTTCTACAACAGCACGTTCAGTGTCTATGACACCGTCTGGGTAAAGAAGGACGACATCCCGCATTTTGAGTCCGTCGATTGTAATGCATCCTTCTTCCACGAGTTGACGGGTGTGCGCTATACGACCAATGTCATCGATTCTATCGTCATTAAAAATCCAAGAGTGGACTATGACAAGACAACCATTCATTTCCATATCTATCCGAAGGTTAGCGATTAGCCTGTTGCTGTTGCTGGCGACCTCTGCTATGCAGGCGCAGACGAAGTTCTTCACGATGGAGAAGGACTCGATTCCCCTGTTCCGGGGCTTCTCCGTATCGTTTGACCTGGTGGGCGCAGCCATGATGGCCCTGTCAGACTATGGACAGTACGAAGGTGCCCTGCGCATCAACCTTCACGACGAGTGGTTCCCGATCATAGAGGCTGGTCTGGGCAGGGCGAAGCATGATGATGAGGTGACGCGGTTGAACTATAGTACATCGGCACCTTACTTCAGAATCGGCATCGATAGGAACCTGCTGAAGAACAAGCATGGGGTGAACCGTCTCTATGGCGGTCTTCGCTATGCATATACCTCTTACAAGGTCGATATCTCGCGACCAGACTTCCCCGACCCAGTCTGGCAGTGGGATACGGGCTATGGCATGAAAGACGTCTCGTGCTATTATCACTGGCTGGAGGCCGTCGTTGGTATCGATGCAAAGATCTTCGGACCGTTGCACCTTGGCTGGAGTGTGCGCTATAAACGCCGTATTGCCCACTCTAAGCAGGACTTTGGCGAAACATGGTATGTTCCTGGCTTCGGCACCTCCAGTGACTCGAAGATCGGAGGGACGTTTAACGTAATCATTGATATATAGTTCTATGGACGCACAGCAGAAGAGAAGACTCCTTTGGCAAGTGCCTTTCCTGGCGTTCTTGATCATAGGGACGCTATTTGTCGTTCGACAGCAGCGGAACATGCCCTATCAGCGATGCTCGGATTTCGTGTTCGGGACGACCTTCAATGTGACCTACCAGTCAGATTCCGATATGACTTACAGCATCAAGGATGCCCTCAGGAAAGTCGATTATTCCCTGTCGCCCTTCAATAAGGAGTCTGTCATCACGGCTATCAACGACAATAAGGACGTGCGACCAGACAAGATGTTTATGGATGTGTTCCAGATGGCGATGGATGTGTCGCGTGAGACTGAGGGAGCCTTTGACATCACGGTGGCGCCATTGGTCAATGCCTGGGGCTTTGGGTTTAAAAGTGGACAGAAGCCCACACCGCGGCAGGTCGATAGTCTGAAGCAGATCATCGGTTATCAGAAAATTCTTGTTGCCGATGGCATGGTCAGGAAGCAGGACCCTCGTATGATGCTCGACTGTTCGGCTATTGCGAAAGGATATGGTGCTGACGTCGTGGCAGATGTCCTGCGTCGCCATGGGGTGAAGAACTTCATGGTGGAGATAGGCGGCGAGATCGTGACAAGCGGCGTAAACCCCGACCGTCTGCCCTGGAAGGTGGGCGTCATCAAGCCTACCGACGATTCCCTCAGCGTCTCGCATGAACTGCAGACCATCCTGAATGTGACTGACGTGGCCATGGCCACGAGTGGCAACTATCGGAACTTCTATTATGAGGGCGGTAAGAAGTTTGCCCATACCATAGATCCCCAGACGGGCTATCCTGTGCAGCACAGCCTCCTTTCCGCCACGGTACTGGCCAGGACATGTGCCATTGCTGACGCATACGCCACCTCCTTCATGGTGATGGGGGTGGAGCGCGCCCAACAGGTGTTGGAGCGCCATCCCGAACTCATGGCCTATTTTATCTATGATAACGGCCATGGGGATCATGCAGTGTGGTTCTCTCCTTCCCTGAAGAAAAAGATCGCTGACTGATGGCTACACTGAAGATCTATGACCAGTTGCTCCAGTTTCCCCTCTTTCAAGGGATGAGTCGCGACGACCTGGAGATTATTGCTGGCCATATCCGCTTTGGTTTCGTCAAGGTAACTGCGGGCAAGCCCATCGTGAGAATTGGTGAGGCGTGTACTAAGTTGTGCTTCCTGATCAAGGGAAGCGTGAAGGTAGAGACGTATGGCGACGAGCACCGCTATATGGTGACGGAACAGATGTCGGCTCCCTATATCCTGCAACAAGAGGCGATCTTCGGATACTATCAGGCATATACCCATAACTTTACTGCCGTGACAGATGTCAACCTCCTGACCATAGCGAAGGAAGAAGTACTCCGTCTGTTGGAAGACTTCCTGGTGTTCCGCCTGAATCTTGTCAACCTGTTTGCCACACAGACCCAGAAGCATCTGCACCAGATATGGTGGCGCTGTCCTCATACCCTGCGGGAGCGCTTGATTCGTTTCCTGGTGCAGCATTGCATCTATCCGGCAGGTACTAAGACGTTCTATATCCTGATGGAGAGTCTGGCGGAAGAACTGAATGACAGTCGCCTGAATGTGTCACGCGTCCTGAACCAGTTGCAGCGTGAGGGACTGGTAGAATTGCATCGTGGAAGGGTGGATGTTCCGCAGATAGAACGCCTGCTGATGTAAAATAATATAAAAATATACCACATATTTGTCTGAGTCTGGCAATTTTTGTACTTTTGCAATCCAAATAGAGTTAGTATCAGATATGAACGATAAGAGAGAGAGGAAGAATCCTTTTTTTGAGCCATATAATACGCCCCACGACGTAGTCCCCTTCGACCGTATTCGGTTGGAGGACTTTGAGGAGGCCATGTTGGAGGGCATCCGCCGTGACGATGAGCAGATAGGGAAGTTGATCAACAACCCTGAGAAGCCCACCTTCGATAATACCATCATCAGTGTTGATGACGAGAAGGATGGTGAGGGCTATTATGACCTGCTGAGCCGGGTATCTACCGTGTTCTTCAACTTGCTCTCTGCGGAGACAAACGACGAGATGGATGCCTTGGCCCAGAAGATGAGTCCGATCCTGACCAAGCATGCCAATGATATTCGTCTCAACGAGCGACTTTTTGAGCGTATCAAGTATGTCCATCAGCATCACCGTAAGTTGACGCCAGAAGAGAAGATGCTTCTCGACAACTGCTACGACGGTTTTGTGCGCAGTGGAGCCCTGCTGGATGCAGCAGGCAAGGAGCGCCTCCGCCAACTGACTGAGGAGGCTTCGATGCTGGGGCTGCAGTTCTCGCAGAATCTGTTGAAGGAGAACAAGGCCTTCTCCCTGCATATTACCGATGAGGCCCAGTTGGACGGTCTGCCCGATACAGCCCGCGAGGCAGCCGCACAGACGGCACGCGAACAGGAGAAGGACGGTTGGGTGTTTACACTCGACTTCCCCAGTTACTCGCCGTTCATGACCTATAGCACCCAGCGAGAACTCCGTCGCCAGATGTATATGGCGAAGAATACGGAGTGTATCCATGACAATACAGAGAACAATCTGGAGATATGCAAGCGACTTATCAACCTACGCAGGGAGATAGCGCAGTTGCTGGGTTATAAGACATACGCCGACTATGTGCTGAAGCATCGTATGGCGGGTAATGTGCGCAGTGTCTATAAACTGCTCAATGACCTGATTGATGCCTATAAGCCTTCGGCCGTCAAGGAGATAAAGGCTATTGAGAAGATGGCCAGAAAGACGATGGGTAAGGACTTCGAACTGGAACCGTGGGACTTCTCTTTCTACTCCCATAAACTGCAGTTGGAGAAGTATAATATCGATGCCGAGATGCTTCGCCCTTATTTCGAGTTGTCAAAGGTCATCGATGGCGTCTTCGGACTGGCCAATCGCCTGTATGGTATCACGTTCAGGGAGAACAAGGATATTCCCGTCTATCATCCCGATGTGAAGGCTTATGAGGTGTTTGATAAGAATGGTGAGTATCTGGCCGTCTTCTATGCAGACTTCCATCCGCGAAAGGGTAAGCAGGGAGGTGCCTGGATGACAGAGTATCAGGGGCAGTGGAAGGAGCGCCTGGATAAGAAGAAGCCCTTTGGCGATGATAATATGAGGAACGTGCGTCCGCATGTCAGTGTGGTGATGAATCTCACTAAGCCGACGGCAGAGAAGCCAGCCCTGTTGACACTGGGTGAGGTGGAGACGTTCCTCCATGAGTTTGGCCACTCCCTCCATGGCATGTTCGCTAATACCCGATTCGAGAGCCTCAGTGGTACGAATGTGTGGTGGGACTTTGTCGAACTGCCTTCGCAGTTCATGGAGAATTTCTCCGTCGAGAAAGAATTCCTGCGTACGTTTGCCTTCCATTACGAGACAGGGGAGCCTCTCCCTGACGAACTCATCGACCGCATCGTCAAAAGCCGTAACTTCAATGTGGCATACGCCTGTATGCGCCAGGTCAGTTTCGGGCTGCTCGACATGGCCTACTATACGAAGAAGGACGAGTTTACCGACGATATTATTCCCTTTGAGAAGAAGGCCTGGGAGAAAGCCATGGTTACCAAGCAGTTGCCCGACACCTGCATGACTGTCCAGTTCTCCCATATCATGGCAGGCGGCTATGCTGCAGGCTACTATAGTTATAAATGGGCGGAAGTGCTCGATGCAGATGCCTTTGCCGTCTTCAAGAAAGAAGGTATCTTTAATCAGGCGACGGCCCAACGCTTCCGCGACCAGATACTCTCAAAAGGTGGTACGGAGAATCCGATGACACTCTATAAACGGTTCAAGGGCAGTGAACCCACGATTGACGCTTTACTAAAGAGAAATGGAATCAAACGATAAACAACAGAAACTGGACTCACGCTATCTGAGGATGGCACGTATCTGGGCAGAAAACTCCTACTGCCAGCGCCGTCAGGTTGGTGCCTTGGTGGTGAAGGACAAGATGATCATCAGTGATGGCTATAATGGTACGCCCAGTGGGTTTGAGAATGTGTGTGAGGATGATGATAACGTTACCAAACCGTACGTGCTCCATGCGGAGGCCAATGCTATTACCAAACTCGCCCGTAGTAACAATAATAGCGATGGGGCCACGATCTATATCACGGCCTCTCCCTGCATCGAGTGTGCCAAATTGATTATTCAGTCGGGCATCCGGCGGGTGGTATATGGTGAGAAATACCGTCTGACGGATGGCATCGATCTCTTGAAGCGTGCTGGCATCGAGGTCATCTATATGGAAGTGAAAAGTGAGGAATAGACATGAGCAAGAATAAGAATTACCGGTTTACCCCCCTGTGGATGGCAGTCTCTGTTGTCATAGGAATCCTGATAGGGACCTTCTATGCCAATCACTTCTCTGGCAATCGGCTAAATATCATCAACTCCAGCGGTAACAAACTCAATAACCTGCTCCACATCATTGATGACCAGTATGTGGATACGGTGAATATTAATGACCTCGTGGAGAAGGCAATGCCCCAGATACTGAGTGAACTTGATCCGCATTCCGTCTATATCACTGCCCGTGAAGGAGAGATAGCCAATGATGACCTGCGCGGCTCTTTCTCTGGTATCGGCATAGAATTCACCATCCGTCAGGACACCATCCGTGTGCAGAACGTGATCAGTAACGGCCCGGCGGAGCGTGCCGGCGTACTGGCGGGCGATAAGATCGTGGAGGTTGACGACTCTGTCTTCGTAGGGAAAAAGGTGACTAATGAGGAAGCGATGCATCGTCTGAAGGGACCTAAGGATACGAAGGTGAAACTTGGCGTCATCCGTTATGGCGAGAAGAAGATTCAGCATATCACCGTCACCCGTGGCGAGATTCCCACGAAGAGCGTCACTGCCAGTTACATGCTGGATGATGAGAGCGGGTATATCAAGATTCGAAACTTTGGTGAGAATACCTATCCAGAACTGCTCATTGCACTGGCAAAACTATCCCAGAAGGGCTTTTCCAATCTCGTGATAGACCTGCGCAGCAATACAGGCGGCTATCTGGAGTCGGCTGTTCAGATTGCCAATGAGTTCTTGTCCAAGGGCCAGTTGATCGTCTATACAGAGGGCCGTCGCTATCCACGTCAGGAGTATCGTGCTGATGGGCGAGGCTCCTATCAGCGCATCCCACTGGTCGTTCTTGTCGATGAGGCCTCTGCTTCTGCATCGGAGATTCTTGCCGGTGCTATCCAGGACAACGACCGTGGAACGATCGTCGGGCGCCGGTCCTTCGGTAAGGGCCTGGTACAGAAACCGATGGAGTTCAGCGACCACTCGATGATCCGTTTGACTATCGCCCGTTACTATACCCCATCTGGTCGATGCATCCAGAAACCGTATGCCGACGGGGAGGACTATGAGGGTGATTGGATGCAGCGTTACCAGCACGGGGAGTTCTTCTCTCAGGACAGCATCAAGCATACGGGACCAGCCTATCATACTAATAACGGACGGACGGTCTATGGCGGCGGCGGTATTACTCCCGATATATTCATCCCGGAGGATACCATTGGCATGACATCCTATTATAAGGAGGCATCCATGACGGGACTGATCCTTCAGTTTGCCTATAACTATACGGATGCCAACCGTACCAAACTGAGCAGTATGACTGACGTGTGGGAAATGGAACGCTACCTGAAGTCACAGAATACAGTGGAGAAGTTCGTCGTGTTTGCCGACAAGAATGGACTGAAGCGCCGCAATCTCATGATCCAGAAGTCTCACAAACTGTTGGAGCGCTTTGTCAATAGCCGTATCATCTATAATATCCTCAATGAGCAGGCGTGGACGGAATATCTCAACCGCGACGATCCTGCTGTTATTGAGACGCTCCGTCTGTTCCGCAACGGTGAGGCTTTCCCGCAGAATAGCGCTCCCGCAGAGCGTGCTAATGGTAAGGTTGCCATGTTGTTCGACAGCCATTGCCGTAAGATGTCACGGTTTTCTATTGCCCATGCGTAAGGAAGAACTCAGGGAATTTATCCGAAGGCAGAAGCGACAGTTCACTCCACAGCAGTTGGAGGAACTGTCGCTTCCTGTTATTGCCCGTCTGCGCCCGTTACTTACAACGGCCCATACCGTTATGGCCTATTATTCCCTGCCGGATGAAGTATATACGCACCAGTTGTTAGATGAGTTGGTGGATGAAGGTAAGACTGTCCTGTTACCGAGAGTCCTTGACGATGAGACGATGGAACTGTGCCGCTATACTGGTCAGGATGACCTGCGCAGAGGTGCCTTCCATATCATGGAGCCCATCGGCGAGCATTTTTCCGATCTCTCCTCTATCGACCTCGTCCTCACTCCTGGTGTCGCCTTCGATGCTCAGGGCCATCGCCTTGGCAGGGGGCGCGGCTATTACGACCGCTTCCTGAGTTCGCTAAGGACTGTCCCCGGGGAGTTTACCCGTGTTATTGGTGTCTGTTTCGATTTCCAGAAAGTGCCGGAAGTACCGGTCGATGCCAATGACATCCCGGTGGATATCGTCGTCTAATTGAAGCGTATATCTGCGATAACCTGACTGCCTACATGCTCATTCAGTTGCTTCACGATATCCTGTCGTCGCATGGACAGGTCCGCCCTCAGGGCAGGACTCGTCAGGTGGACGAACAGGGTCTGGTTGCGGATGTAGAGACTATGGGTATAGCAGGCAACGGCATCACCCATTACCGTGGGCCACGAGTCGATGAGCCGTTTCTGCAGTAATGGCGTCTCCAGTCCCTGTGAACGCAGGTTCCTGAGGATCAGGTTCTTCAGTTCTTGTACGTCTCTCTTAAACATGTATGTCTCCGTTTTCCACGTGGAATATCTTATAGTCATGGGATGAGCGGCTCAGGATGCTGTCCAGATGCTCGCGGTTGGTATCCGTGATGAATATCTGTCCGAACTCGTCGCCCGCCACCAGCCTGACGATCTGCTCCACCCGCTCAGCATCCAGTTTGTCGAAGATGTCGTCAAGCAGGAGTAGGGGAGTGGTCTGATGGTTCGTGCGCCGGAGGAAGTCAAACTGTGCCAGTTTCAGGGAGATGACGAAGGTCTTGTGCTGACCCTGACTGCCCTCGCGCTTTAGGGGGTGTCCGCCTAAGGTGAAGACAAGGTCGTCTCGGTGCACACCATGGAGCGAATACCCCATGATACGGTCTTTCGCCCTGTCGCGCTGGATGACCTCCTTCAGCGGACCGCGCTGACAGTGTGACACGTATTCGATGCTAACCTGCTCCTTGTTGCCGGATATCTGTTCGTAGTAGTGCTGGAAAATCGGCACCAGTTGCTTGACGAAGGCATCTCGCTGTTGGTATATCCGCTCTCCTTCGATAGCCATCTGCTCTTCCCAAAGTGCCATGATCTCTGGGTCTGGCTCGTCCTCCTGTTTCAGCATGGCATTGCGCTGTTGCAGGGCCTTGTTGTAGCGGTTCATCGACTCTATGTAGTTCCGGTCGTACTGTGAGATGACGATATCCATCAGTTTGCGCCGTTCCTCGCTGCCTCCTTCGATGAGCAGGGTGTCAGAGGGGGATACCATGACCAGCGGTATCAGTCCGATATGCTCGGAGAGGCGCCTGTATTCCTTCTTGTTGCGCTTGAAGTGTTTCTTCGTACCGCGTTTCATGCCCACGGAGATCGTTTCCGAATCCTCTGAGAACTCCGAGGGCTCTGAGTATTTCCCCTCAATCATGAGGAATTCCTGTCCGTGGCGGATTACCTGTGAGTCGATGGGGTTGTTGGATGAGTGGCAGAACGAGAGGAAGTAGATGGCATCCAGCACATTTGTCTTGCCCACACCGTTCTGGCCGATGAGGCAGTTGATCTTCGGCGACAATTCCAGTGTGGCCGAAGGGATATTCTTATAGTTGATCAGCGATAACTTCTCGAGAATCATAGTGCAAAGGTAAGAAAAAAAAATGAGAAATGAGGAATGAGGAATGAGAAATGTTGGACGCAAATCTCTTAAAGGGTTAAATTCGGTTAAATTGCTGTTGATTCCCTGCATTTCTTTAAACATTTCTCATTCCTCATTCCTCATTTCTCGTTAAAAAGTAGTAACTTTGCACCCGATTTTGGAAATTAATACATAAAATATAATGGCAACAAAGAACAATCAACAGCAGGAAGCCCCCACGATGGAGGAATCCCTGAACCAGAGCGAAGCCTTCTTCCTGAAGTATAAGAAGGCCATTATCGGCGTTGTGGTAGCCCTTGTGGTGATCATCGCTGGTGCAGTACTTTACAAGACATACGTTTCAGAGCCCAACGAGCAGAAGGCCAGCACGGCAATCGCCAAAGGGCAGGATTATTTCGCACAGGGACTCTTCCAGCAGGCCCTTTCGGGTGACAGCACTGGTTTCAAGGGCTTTGCCAAACTTGCTGATGAGTACAGCAGTACAGACGCAGGCAACCTGGCCAACCTCTATGCTGGTCTCTGCAATGCCCAACTCGATAAGTGGGATGAGGCCGTGAAGTATCTGGAGAAGTACGATGGTGCCGACGATGCGATGATTACTCCTGTGGCAGAGGGTGCCCTGGGTAATGCATACGCTCACCTGAACCAACTCGACAAGGCCGTCTCTCATCTGAAGAAGGCTGCCGAGAAGGCCGACAACAACTCGCTCTCTCCCACCTACCTCATTCAGGCTGGCGAGATCCTTGAGAGCCAGGGTAAGGGTGATGAGGCCCTGAAACTCTATCAGCAGGTGAAGGAGAAGTACTTCAACTCCATGCAGTATCAGCGCATCGACGAGTATATCGAGCGCGTATCCGCCAAGTAAGCAATGGCAACAGCACTCCATAACCTCAGCGACTACGACTTCTCGAAGGTTCCCGATGCGTCGAACATGATCTTCGGAGTGGTAGTCGCTGAGTGGAATCCAGAGATTACGGGCGCTCTGCTCGAAGGCTGTGTTTCTACGTTAGAGAAGCACGGCGCACTGCCCGAGAATATCCACGTGAAGACCGTGCCAGGTTCTTTCGAACTGATCTACGGTGCCCATCAGATGACGCTCAACGATGGCTATGACGCCATCATTATCCTCGGTTCCGTCATTCGTGGCGAGACTCCGCACTTCGACTATATCTGTCAGGGTGTCACCGAAGGTATCGCCCGCTTGAATGCCACGAGCAATATCCCTGTCATCTATGGACTGCTCACGACCAATGATTTGCAGCAGGCCAAGGACCGTGCAGGCGGTAAGTTCGGCAACAAAGGCGATGAGTGTGCCGTTGTTGCTATCAAGATGGCAAAGTTCTAAGTTGATAGTATTTCCCTTTCATCGTTAGAAGTTCTTCATGGGTGCCTTGTTCAATGATGCGCCCATGTTCGAGCACGATGATCTGGTCTGCGTTCCTTACTGTGCTGAGACGGTGGGCAATGACGAAGGTCGTGCGCCCCTGCATGAGTTTGTCCATGCCCTTCTGTACCAGAGTCTCCGTACGGGTGTCGATGCTCGAGGTGGCTTCGTCGAGGATAAGGACAGGCGGGTTTGAGACGGCAGCGCGGGCGATGGCCAGCAACTGGCGTTCACCTTGCGACAGGTTGCCGCCGTCGCCATTGAGCATGGTCAGGTAGCCATTGGGCAGACGCCGGATAAAGTCGTCGGCTCCCACGAGTTTGGCAGCCTCCACGCATGCCTCGTCTGTGGCATCGAGTTTGCCGTAGCGGATGTTGTCGAGCACGGTTCCTGTGAAGAGGTGTGTCTCCTGCAGCACGATACTCATGCCCTGGCGCAGTGAGCGCTTCGAGATGTCGGTGATGGGGATGCCGTCGTAGAGGATGCGTCCACCCTGAATCTCATAGAAGCGGTTAATCAGGTTGATGATCGTGGTCTTGCCAGCGCCTGTGCCGCCTACAAAGGCTATCTTCTGCCCGGGATTGGTGTTGATGTCGATGTCGAAGAGCACCTGTTTCTCACTGGTGTAGCCGAAATCCACATCCTTGAAGTCAACGTCGCCCTTGGGGTCCTCCAGCACGATCTTGCCCTCGTCAGTCTCGGGTTCCTCGTCCATCAGGTTGAATACGCGTTCTGCGCCTACGGATGCATTCAGCACGCTGTTGATCTGCTGGCTTACCTGTGAGATGGGACGCGTAAAACTCTTGTTGAGTTGCAGGAAGGCTACCACCGTACCCAGTGTCACCATGCCCCAAGAGCCATTGATGGCCAGGGTGGCCCCCACGACAGCCAGACAGACGAAGCCGAAGTTACTGATGCCGCCATTCACGGGCATGACGATGTTGGCAAAGCGGTTGGCATTGCAGGCTGCTGTGCGCAGTGCCTCGTTGATCTCCTCAAATCGGCTGATGGCCTGCTTCTCATGGCAGAATATCTTGATGACCTTCTGCCCAGTGAGCATTTCCTCTATGTACCCGTTCACGTTGGCCAACCGTTGCTGTTGTGTGCGGAAGAAGTCGCGCGAGCGCTTGCCGATCTTGGTGGTGGTCACGGCCATCACCACTGCCATCGCGATACTCACCAGCGTCAGCGGTACGCTCAGCACAATCATCGAGGTAAACGTGGCCACGATGGTGATGATCGACGAGAAGACCTGTGCCAATGCCGTTGAGATCATCTGGCGCAGCGAATCGACATCGTTGGTATAGACACTCATGATATCGCCGTGCGAGCGCTGGTCGAAATACTGGATAGGCAGGTGCTGCATCTTCTCGAAGATGATCTTCCGCAGTCTGAGCATCGTTCCCTGGCTGATGTGGATCATCAAGCGGTTGTAGGTGTAGGAGCAGACGGTGCCGAAGAAGAGGATGAGGCCCAGTTTGAACAAGGTCTGTGCCAGCGACTGGTACTGCGGATTCTCCGCCTGTGTCAGCGGCACGATATAGTCGTCCATCAGCGTCTTGGTGAACAGTGATGATATCAGCGAGGTGACAGAGGAGACAAATACGCATGCCAGTACGATGACTATCGCCCACCTGTAATGCTTCACGACGAATGTGAACATCCTCAGGAGCGTAGCCCGCTGCTGCTTGTCGATCTTCTGGAATCCTGCTTGAGCCCTTGGTCCGCGAGGCCCTCCGAAGTTTGGTTGTCTCATGCCGCACCTCCTTTCGCTTTGCGTTCGTCTGTCACGCCTCGGCCATCCGAGCCAACTTGGTGGCTCTCGCTGTTCCATCCTTTCTGGTCGAAGTCGCCCATGTCGGCCTCCTGTATGGCATAGATTTCCTGATAGAGCGCATTCGTCTTCAGCAGGTTGTCGTGGGTGTCGAATCCTGTTACCACGCCATTGTCCATCACGAGGATCCGGTCGCAGTGCTCCACGCTGGAGATGCGCTGGGCGATGATGATCTTGGTCATCTCTGGCAGTTGGGTGTGTATGGCCTTTCTGATCCTGGCATCCGTTGCAGTGTCGCAGGCCGAGGTGGAGTCGTCGAGCACCAGTATCTTAGGCTTTTTCAACAGGGCACGGGCGATGCAGAGTCGCTGCTTCTGTCCGCCGCTCACGTTGGTGCCACCTTGTTCTATATGCGTGTGATACCCTTCGGGCATCTGGTCTATGAACTCATCGGCACAGGCTATCTGACAGACTCTTCGGCAGTCTTCCTCCGTGGCCTCGCCGTTGCCCCAGCGCAGGTTGTCGAGGATGGTGCCCGAGAAGAGGATATTGTTCTGCAGCACCACGCTCACGGCATTCCGCAGAGCCGTCAGGTCGTAGTCTTTCACGTTCCTGCCACCCACCAGCACTTCACCCTCCGTGACGTCGTAGAGGCGCGACACCAGGTTGACGAGTGACGACTTACCCGAGCCTGTGCCACCGATGATGCCGATGGTCTCGCCTGAGGCTATGCTGAAGTTCACATTGAAGAGTGCCGAGCGGCGGCTCTTGCCTGGTGTGGGACGGGCATAGTCGAAGCGCACGCCTCTGAATGTCACGCTGCCGTCGGCTATCTCATACACGGGCTGGTCAGGGTTCACGATGTCGGGCTCTTCCTCGATGATCTCGGCCACGCGCTTCGCTGAGGCTGCACTCTGGGTGAGCATCACGAAGACCATCGAGAGCATCATCAGCGACATCAGGATCGACATCACGTAGGTAAACAGCGAGGTCAGTTCGCCAGTGGTCAGGCTGCCTTCCACGATATAGTGGGCGCCCAGCCACGATAATGCGATGATACAGCCATACACCACCATGTTCATAATGGGATGGTTCCAGGCCATCAGGCTCTCGGCCTTCACATACAGCCGATACAGGTTGTCGGCAGCACGGGCGAACTTCTCGTTCTCGTAGTCTTCGCGCACAAAGGCCTTTACCAGTCTGATGGCGCTGACGTTCTCCTGCACGCTCTGGTTCAGTTCGTCGTACTTCGCAAACACCTGCTGGAACAGTCTTGCCACGCGTGATATGATATGGTAGAGCGAGAAACTCAGTATCACGAGTGCCGTCAGGAACACCAGCGACAGACGGGCGTCTATGATCAGGCACATCAGTATCGACAGTACCAGTTTGAAGGGTGCCCTCACGCTCACGCCCAGTATCTGCTGGAAGGCGCTCTGCAGGGTGTTTACATCGGTGGTCATGCGGGTGATGAGCCCCGAGATGGCATATTTGTCGATGTCCGAGAAAGCCAGCCGCTGGATGTTGCGATACATCGCCGAGCGCAGATTGGCTGCAAATCCCGTGGAGGCGTATGCCGAGCAACGCCCGCCAAGGATGCCGAATACCATGCTCATCATCGCCATGCCCAGCATGATAGTGCCGTAGAGATACACGTTCTGCATATCCCCGGCATTGATGCCCTTGTCGATGAGCGAGGCCGTCACATAGGGTATTAACACATCCATCAATACCTCCAGCGCCGTCCACACAGGGGTGAGGATGGAGGCCTTGCGGTATGTGCCGACCTGGCGTAGAAGTGTCTTCAGCATGATTGATGTCTAATTCATTTGCAAAGATACGAAATATGTGGGAGAAAAGCAAAAAGAAAAGTGGATTTTTCTTTTTACGCACCGTTTCTGTCTTTTCGTTGTCATTCAAATTACCTTTCAGCCGGCACTTAACTCTCTGGTTATCAGTTCTTTCGGCTGAAAGGTGATTTTTGGTTATGTTCCCCGCTGGAAGGGGAGGCTGTCTGTCGCAAATAAGTGGCTCTTCACGCTGCTAAAGTGCCTCCCTACGTTGCTAAAGTGCCTCTTCGCGCTGCTAAAGTGGCTCTTTATTTTTGTCCCATGCCTTGGGACAATCGCGAAAAACATGTCGGCACAAACTTTTAGATACGCGTTAATGATGGCTGACAACCTGGCTTTCGTGCCATCAAATGTCCCTTCAGCCGGAAGTGCTGACAGTCAGACAGTTAGTTGCTGGCTGAAAGGAAATCACGACGTGGACAGGCTTCCTGAAACGGTGTGACATAACGAAACATCTCCGATTTGAGGAACCCTCAAGGAAGAATTAATCGGAAAAGGTTTGGTTATTCCACTTTTTCTATGTACCTTTGTCCCCGCAACCCAAAACCGTTATATGATAACAAGATGAAATTGATTTCGTGGAACGTGAATGGTCTGAGAGCCTGCCAGGGCAAGGGCTTCAGTGATGTCTTCCGACAGTTGGATGCCGATTTCTTCTGTCTTCAGGAGACGAAGATGCAGGCCGGGCAACTTGACATTGAGTTCGAGGGATATCAGTCGTACTGGAACTATGCCGACAAGAAGGGCTACTCGGGTACGGCCATCTTCACCAGGCACCAGCCGCTCAGCGTGGACTATGGCATCGGCATCGACGTGCACGACCACGAGGGGCGGGTCATCACGCTCGAAATGGCTGACTTCTACCTCGTATGCTGTTATACGCCTAATTCGCAGGACGGACTGAAGCGCCTCGACTACCGCATGACGTGGGAAGACGACTTCCGCCACTACCTGAAGAGGCTCGATGAGAAGAAGCCCGTCGTCCTCTGCGGTGACCTGAACGTAGCCCACGAGGAGATAGATATCAAGAATCCGAAGACCAACCGCCATAATGCAGGCTTCACTGATGAGGAACGCGCCAAGTTCACGGACCTGCTGGCTAGTGGCTTCACGGACTCCTTCCGCTATATGCATCCCGACGAGGTGAAGTACTCCTGGTGGTCGTACCGTTTCCAGGCCCGCGAGAAGAACGCTGGCTGGCGCATCGACTACTTCGTGATCTCCGACCGCCTGCGCGACCGTCTTCAGGAGGCCGAGATCCATACGGAGGTCTTCGGCAGCGACCATTGTCCCGTGGGAGTTACGTTAGACTTTAAACATTAGGCTTTGGATTGGCTGAATAAATCGTATGATTCGTTGAACGGATTTGCTGGAGTGGGGTAGAGACACTATCTTTGCACCAGAAAACAAATAAGGATGCAAGAGATTTTAGACAGATATGAACCCATCACGCTGGAGGAGATGAAGGACATCCGGCTGATGAATCGCATCGACACCAAGTTCGTGACGACGGTGCCAGTGCTGAAGCGCCTGCTGGAGATAGCCCGCGACGACTATTTCGTGCAGGAGACGGGTGGACTGCGCATCTCACCCTACTATACACTGTATTTCGACACTGCCGACTGCGCGATGTATAACCGTCATGAGGCAGGCTATCTCGTGAGGCAGAAGATCCGCATTCGCTCGTATGTCGATGCTGGGCTGAACTTCCTCGAGGTGAAGACTAAGAACAACCACAAGCGTACGAAGAAGAAGCGCATGACGATGGAGAACTTCGACGCCGTCAATCCCGACCACAACATCCTGTTCAGGCGGCAGGACGAGCAGTTCGTCGCCTACGACGACTTCCTCCGCACCTACCTGCGCTACGATCCAGAGGCGCTGACGGCGCAGTTGGAGAATCGCTTCGACCGCGTGACGCTGGTGAACAAGGGCAAGACAGAACGGCTGACCATCGACACCAACCTGCGCTTCCACAATATCGCCACCGACAACTTCCGCTTCATGGGCGACATCGTGATCATCGAACTGAAGCGCGACGGTCTGAAACCGTCGCCCATCCTGCCGAAACTGCTCGACCTGCGCATCCATCCTCACGGATTCTCGAAATACTGCATCGGGTCGGCCCTCACCAACGATGACCTGCGCCGCAACCGCATCAAGCCCCGTCTGCACAGTATCGAGCGGTTCCTGGCTCAAGCAAAATAAGCAATAAAAATGTATAAACAGTAAAAGATATGGAATTTTTTAGTTTGTCTTCCGACTTCCTGATGATGTTCATCCGCCTGCTTATTAACATGCTGGCCACATGGCTCATCATCGACCGCCTGTATTATCAGAAAAGTAAGCGGCGTGACTTCTACTTCACGTTCATGCTCATCTCCGTGGCCATCTTCTTCATCGTCTTCTTCATGATCTTCGTGCTGGAGGATATGAAGGGCAAGACGTCGATGGGTGTAGGTATCGGACTCTTCGGCATCTTCTCCATCATGCGCTACCGCACGGATACGATGCCCGTACGCGAGATGACCTACCTCTTCGTCATCATCGCCCTCTCACTGGTCAATGCCGTATCGGTCAATCTCCCTTATTTCGAGGTCATCATCACCAACCTGATCATCATCTGTGCCGTATGGCTATGCGAGATGCACCTGAAGACCAATCCCTCTCGCCTCGTGCAGTACGACCGCATCGAACTTATTACGCCTGAGCGTCGCGAGGAACTCATTGCCGATCTGGAGAAACGGCTCGGCGTGAAGGTCGTCAAGGTGGATATCGGCTCTATCGACTTCCTGCGCGACATGGCTATGATCCGTGTCAGTTACGAGGGAGAACCCTCTGCCGTCAGTAATAACCTGAAACTGTCGAAGGATCAACTCAAAGAGTTCTGAAGAATTGAAGGATTGAAGAATTGAAGGATTGAAGGATTGAAAGCGTTATGAAGAAGTTTATTGGACTATTGTTGGCTTTGATGCCACTGGGCGCTATGGCGCAGGGTGACGACTTCGGGCTCGACTTCTCGCTCGAGGCACAGAAGAAGATCAACAAGCAGTGGAACATCGGACTTGAAGCGGAATACCGCACTCGCGACAACACCAAGACCAGCGATCGCTGGGCCTTCGGACTCGGTGTCGATTACAAGGTGGCCAAGTGGCTGAAGGCCTCTGCCGGCTATACCTTCCTCTATGATAACAATAAGAAAATATCTTATTATGATGCCACCGATGATGCCGTGCTCGATGGTGATGCCAACGAGGGCGATCCCAAGAAGTGTGCACAGTACTGGGCTCCGCGTCACCGTTTCAACGTGTCGCTGACGTTCGACAAGAAACTCTTTGGCGACTTCAAGTTCTCACTTCGTGAGCGTTGGCAATACACCTATCGCCCTGCACATACAGTGAGCGAGCGATGGAGTTACCTCGACAATGCCTGCGACGGTAAGGAGAAGACCTACTCGGGCAAGGGCAAGAACGTGCTGCGCAGCCGTCTCCAGATTGAGTTCGACAAGAAGGGACTGGCCGTCACACCTTATATCAATGCCGAACTCTTCAATGCCTGGAGTCTGCAGAAAGTGCGCTATCACGTCGGTCTCGACTGGAAGATCTCAAGGCAGCATTCGCTCGGAGCCTTCTACCGCTACCAGTCCGTGCGTGACGATGATGACGACAACGAGCCCAATACCCATCTGATAGGTTTAGGCTATAAGTTTAAATTTTAAAGGGTGCCAACTGGCACCCTTTAATGATATACTACTTCTTTACTTATCACATGTCATAGACCATCTGCATGAGCCGTTTGCCGAGGTCGTCGGCCTGCTCCATGGTCTGTGCCTCACTATAGATGCGGATGATGGGCTCCGTGTTTGACTTGCGCAGATGTACCCATCGGTCGGGGAAGTCGATCTTCACGCCGTCGATGTCGTTGACCACGGCGGAGTTGTCCTTGGCAAACATCTCCTTTACCTTCACTAAGATAGCATCAACATCTGTATCAGGAGTGAGGTCGATGCGATTCTTCGCAATCTGGTAGTCGGGGAAGGTCTGGCGCAGTTCACTGACCGTACAGCCTTTCTGTGCGAGACTGGAGAGGAACAGGGCAATACCCACGAGGGCGTCGCGGCCGTAGTGGCTCTCGGGATAGATAACGCCACCATTGCCCTCACCACCGATGACGGCTCCTACTTCCTTCATCTTCGTGGTGACGTTTACCTCGCCCACGGCTGCAGCAGTATATTTCCCGCCATGCTTCTCCGTAACATCGCGCAACGCACGTGTTGACGACAGGTTGCTGACGGTGTTGCCTGGCGTATGGGTGAGCACATAGTCGGCTACGGCGACCAGCGTATATTCCTCACCGAACATGGTACCATCCTCGCAGATGAAAGCCAGTCGATCGACATCGGGATCGACGACGATACCCAGGTCGAAGCCACCCTTCTTCATCTTGTCCATGATACCGTGAAGGTTCTTCTCCAACGGCTCGGGGTTGTGGGCGAAATCGCCTGTGCACTCACCATTGAGAATCTCGTAATCGACGCCAAGAGCCTTGAACAACTCTGGAAGGATGATGCCTCCCACTGAGTTGATGGTATCTGCACAGACGCGGAACTTGCGCTGCCTGATGGCTTCGAGATCTACGAGTTTCAGGTTCAGCACAGAGTCGATGTGGCGCTGGTTGAACGTATTGTCGATGGTCACCTTTCCCAGATGATCCACCTCGGCATAGTTGAAGTCCTCGCTCTCTGCGATACGGAGCACCTCGGCTCCATCGGCAGCAGTGAGGAACTCGCCCTCGCTGTTGAGCAGTTTCAGGGCGTTCCACTGGCGGGGGTTGTGCGAGGCGGTGATGATGATGCCGCCGTCGGCCCCAGACATGCGGACAGCCAGTTCCGTGGTGGGTGTGGTGGCATAGCCGATGTCGATGACATCATAGCCCATGCCTGTGAGGGTGCCGCATACAACATCGCGCACCATGGGACCCGAGATACGGCCGTCACGACCTACGACGACGACTGGCTTGTCGCCCTTGCGGGGCCGCTGTCCGATGAATGTAGCGTATGCTGTGGTAAACTTGACGATGTCCAGTGGATTAAGCGTATTGCCCGTGGGGCCTCCGATGGTGCCACGGATTCCGGAAATTGATTTGATCAGTGTCATGGTTCGTTTTATAGAAAATTGTTATTGTTCCTTCTGAAGTGTCAACACATAGAAGTAGGGCACCACGTTGGATGAGGCTGTGACATGCCCTTGTGTGTGTGGAACGATGAGTTTTACCTTGGCGCACTCCTCGTCTTCCGACTGCGGGCGCCCTACCTTGACGTAGGAGAGTGGTACTAACCAGCCTGCGGGTACGGAACTGGTATAAACGGTGTACATCACGCCGCTGAGGAAGGCTGCCGTAAAAGTGCTGCCGGAGCGAGATACGTACAGGATGTCGGGGGAGAGGGCGTAGGCCGATGTGTTGTTGCGCAACTGGATTGTGTCTGCCAGGATATTGTACTCGGAGAAGCGGCATACGAGATTGCCTTTCTCCCCGTCTTGGAACATGGAGCCACAGCCCTTGCGGACGATCTGCATATAGACACCGTTCTTGTCGAACTTTACATACTCATTGCGCGATACGTCGGTCGTCTCGCCCTGCGCCTTGAACTGGTCTTCAGTGATCACGACGATGGATGAGTCGGAGATGAACTTGGCGATGGCGTTGCGTTCTTTTTCTTTCTTGTCGCCGTAAGTCTCGTAGTCATTACAACTGGTCAGGACGGCAGCGACGGTTATCATGATAAACAGGAGTCTCTTCATCGTTTCTTGTAATTGACGGTGCAAAAGTAGTGAATTTAATTAAGAATGAAGAATGAAGAATTAAGAAATTGCCGCGACAGGACTATTTTTAACGCTTTGCTCTCTGCTCTTAACTCTTTTTCAGCAGCCCGGCATAGGCGCGTATCGCCTTCCTGACGGTTTCCACAGCCTCATCCATATTACCGTAGATACGTCCGCCGGCGGCATTGAGGTGACCGCCACCGTTGAAGAACTCCTCGGCCATCTTGTTACAGGGGAAGTCATCGACGGAGCGAAGGCTCACCCATACCAGGTCGCGCTTGTCGGTGTCCTCGCGCAGCGAGATGGAGAGGATCAGCCCCTTAATCTGCTGGGGAATGTTTACCAGTCCTTCGGCATCGCCCTTGATGAAGTGGAAGTGCTGCTGCTCCTCCTTGGTCAGCGTATAGAAGGCAGCATGGTATTCGGACAGGTAGGTGAGTTTCTCGTACATGACGTAGCCCATCAGACGGATGCGGTCCTCGGAGTAATTGTGATATACGTTCCGGTAGATGCGGTCCTTGTCGATCCGCTTGGTGAGCAGTTCACTGATGATGAAGAATATCTCCGGAGCGGTGGAGTTGAAAGTGAAGCCCCCTGTGTCGGTCATCATCCCACAGTAGATGGGGGCGGCAAACTGCTTGCCGAGGTCCTTGAAGCCGTCGAGTTGCCAGACGATGCGGAAAATGAGTTCGCAGGTGCTGGATGCCTCCGGGTGGGAGATGGTGAGGATGGTCTCGACATCTGGGTTGGGATGGTGGTCGATGAGGATGCGCTTGGCAGGAGTCGAGATGAGGGCCTGCTGCATGTCCTCCACGCGGCTGGGGGTGTTGTAGTCAAGGCAGAACACAAGGTCGGCGATCTTGAAGAGCATGTCGCATTTCTCGCGGTGCTTGTCGTAGCGCACGATTTTTTCCGTGTTGGGCATCCATTGCAGGAAGTCTGGGTACTGGTCGGGCACGACGACGACGGGCTCCTTGCCCTGTGAGCGCAGGTATTCGGCCCACCCCAGACAGGAACCGATGGCATCACCGTCGGGACTCTTGTGGCAGGTGACCAGGATGGTCTCTGCATGAGAAATCAGGTGGCTTAGTTGGGCCACCTGATCTTCTGTCATGATATTGATATCCATTTAGAAGAGTTGTTTGGGATAGACGCCTTCATCAACAAGTTGCTGAATGCGTGCCACAGTGGCATCGCGGTCGGCTGCGTATGTCACGCCGAACCATTTGCTGGTGGTGTCGAGCACCTCAACGGTGGCCGTGCCGTCGTTGATGAGTTTGTTGACCATCAGGGGGATGAAGAACTCGGCCTTCAGGTTCTCGATGTTCTTCGGGTCGGAGAGGAACTCCTTGAAGTAGGCCTCGCTGTACTCGAAGTAGTCGGGGGTGAAGCCCCACATGTTCATGGATACGGGGGTGTTGTCGGCCACCTCAACCCACTGGCCGTTCTCGTCCTTGTAGCGGATGGGTTCAGTGGCGGCACCGGCATTGGATCCGTCAGCGGCACAGCGCACAATCTCCGTACGCTCTACGACGGTGGTCAGATGGCCCTTCTCGTTCTTGGAGCAGATGCCGCGGGCCACGGTACCGTTCTCGCTAAGGGTGTTGCCCACGCGGAAGCCCACCATGGCATACTGGTTCCTGGCACCCTCGGGGAGATTGCTGAGGAACTTGCCGATCACCATGAAGGCATCGCGGTTGTAGAAGTCGTCGCAGTTGATGACGCAGAAGGGCTCCTTGATCACGCCCTTGCCCATCAGCACGGCATGGTTGGTACCCCAAGGCTTCTGGCGACCTTCAGGTACGCTAAAACCTTCGGGCAGGGCATCGAGTGCCTGAAAGCATAGTTCGCACTTGACCTTGCCTTCATATTTGGAGAGGATCTGACTGCGGAACTGCTCCTCAAAGTCCTTGCGGATGACCCATACTATCTTGCCGAATCCGGCCTGGATGGCATCGTAGATAGAGTAGTCCATGATCGTCTCACCATTGGGCCCTAGACCGTCGAGTTGTTTCAGGCCGCCGTAGCGGCTTCCCATACCTGCTGCAAGCAGAAAAAGCGTTGGTTTCATAAGCGAATTATATTAGAGTTTTCAATAAATTGACTGCAAAGATACGAATATTAATTCATATATTCATCATTCATCATTCATAATTTTCCAGGCTTGACGCTTTTTTCGCAATTCTTAACGATGGAATTCCGCCCTTTGCCTGCTTAGAACGGATAGCCGATGGCGAAGTTGAGCGTGTGGAGGTCCTTGAACCTCTCGACATTGAAGAAGTAACCGGAGACACCGTTCTCGCATGGGAGGTGGAGGGCTATTCCCCAATCGACGCGGAGCACGAGGAATCCCAGATCGTATCGCAGTCCGAAGCCAGTGCCCAGGGCAATGTCGTTGAAGAAGCGTGAGGGCTTGAATTTCATCGTGTCGAACCATTTCTTCATGCCGTAGGTAAAAAGGATATCCTCGTCGGTCATGTTCTCCAGGTTATCGAAATTGAAGTCCTCTTCATCGTAAAACGATGTCATCCGCCACACATTGCCAGCGTCGAAGAAGATGGCTCCTTTCATATTGCCAAAGAGGGGCGTGCGGTATTCAAGGTTTGCCACCAGTTTCAGGTCTCCGTTGCGCATGAGATAGAACATCTGGCGGAAGAACTTGTCTTTGAGCCCGAGGTCGGTGAACGCACCTGGACCGATATCGCGTACGGTAAAGGCGCGGATGCTATTGGCACCTCCGACATAGTACTGTTCGGTGAGTGGCGCCTCCTTGCTATTGCCGTAACTCCAGATCACGCCGGCATTCACGTGGGCAATCAGACTGGACTCCGTGCCCATGCTCCAGGTCTTGGTGAAATCGGTCTCCAGTCGCAGGAACTGGGAATAGGGATTCTTAAAGAGTTTCTTCTCTTTCTCATTGAAAGACTTGCCTCTGGCCATGTCGATCAGTGATACCACATTGCCCGACTCCTCGATAGTGGTCTCCCAGCGGATGGGGTTGCGCAAGGTGGAGGGACTGGTATAGGTATAGGTGTAGCGCATCTTAGGGATGAAGTAGTCGCCCATGGTGCGCTCGAGGTAGGGGCTTTCAATCATCAGCGTATCGAATCTGGCGGTGGTGGAGTTCTTGAACTGATACGTCACGGTGAGTGGTGAGAACTCGTGCTTGCTGGTGGCCGTGGGCTGCCAGCGGTAGGTCCACTCACCAGTCACGATATGCATTTTATAGTAGTCGGGGCGGCGCACGATGTCGGTGGAAACCTTGGCAAAGGTCGTCGGCGTGGCAAAGGGGCGCCTGCGGCGGATGCGGCGCCCATTCTTGTCGCGGCGCACACGGTCGCTGTTGTAGAAAGGTGCTATGATGCGGGGAAACTCGATGCTGACTTCCGCACCATACTGATAGGTGGCACTGTTGTTACCACCGCCATGTTGCCATTCGTACGAACCGTGCAGGTTGATATCGAGTTTCTCACCGCCTCTGAAGAGGTTGCGCCGTGTGAAACCGATTTTCGCCTCAGGTCCATAGCGGCCGTTGGTGCGGCCGATGGCATTGGTCTCGATATAGAAGTCGTAAGGCTTGTCGAGCACACAGTTCAGGCGTAGGTCGAGAGTATCGGAATCTAATCTGGGCGTAAACTGGAAGTCGGTAGTTGAGAATATCCCATTGGCATTGATCTTACTGGCGGATTCCATGTAATTGTCGTAACTGAACTGCTGGCGTGGGCGCAACTTGAGGTCCTTGAGGATGATCCTGGGGCGGATGGGCGGGTTTTTGCCATTGAAGTAGATGGTGAGGTGGCGGCGCCTGATGCTGTCGGTCAGTTGCTCGCGCATGGACTTCCGGAAGTGCACGCTCACGTTGCCTATATACCACTTCTTGAGGGCATTGTCAGGCAGGCCGTCGGCCAGTTGAAAGCGCAGTTGGGCTTTGTCGGCCACCTGGAAAGTATCGGCCAGATAGGAGGCATAAGTGCTGTTGTAATAGTAGTAGCCATTGTTGCGGAATAGGTTGCTGAGGCGGATGCGCTCACCGTCGAGCGTAGAGGCGCTGAAGGCACTGCCACTTTTGATCAACGATTCACTGCTGGTGGAGTCGATGAGTTGTCTTAGTGGCTTTGGGAAATTGGTATAGGCCACGCTGTCGAGAGTGAATAGTGAGTCGAGGCGCACGGTATATGCTATCTTGGATTTCTTCGGATTCTTCTGGGGTATGATCTCGTAGGTGACGTCACCTCGGAAGTAGCCGTTGTTCTGGAGGACGGAGCGTGCCACGGAGGCGCGCAGGGCAGGGTTGACCTGGCTCATCAGCACGGGTGCCTTGCCAAACGACTTGGTCATCCACTTGGCAAACTTGGAGTCCTTGCCCGAAAACTTGTTGTATATCCAGAGGTGCCATGACCAGGGTACGGTGTAGTAACTACTGCCGAAGAGGGCACCGTTGGGCTCGGTGGCCAGGGCGGCCTCCAGTTCTTCCTTCGTGGTGCTGAGGTGGTCGTCAAAGGCCTTGTCGTTATAGTCTGGCGTGTCAGCGTAGGCAATCTTCTTCAGGCCCGTGAAGAGTTGATCGTCCTCAGGGATGTTCTTGGTCATCGAACAGGAGGTGAGGACCAATGAGAGGCAGAGCCATAGGAGTATATTATCTTGTTTCATGGGGCGTGGGTCTGATGGAGTCTGTTTTAGTACTGTCGCGCTGCATGGAGGGCAGGGTCGTGGTCCGAGGACGTTGCATCTGAGGCTGTTGTTCTTTCTTCCAGAAACGGATGATATCCCAGAAATTATCGAGTCTCCTGCGCCACACGAAGCCTGCGCCATACATGCTGGTATAGCCTTCGAGCCAGTCATAGACATTCTGCTGGTAGAAAAGTTTGATGTTCTTAGTGGCATTCTGGTTCAGGCGGTATTCCATGGTTACATTGTCGAAGAATGACTTGTTTTGCCCAGAGAGGTCGCTATTGCCCGACGATACCTTTCCACCGATCTCAACCTTGAGGCGGTTGTTGAGGAACCGCTTGGCAAACTTAAACGAGTAGTCGGTGTGCATGTTGCCTGATGCATCTGTGCTGTTGTCGATGCCCACGCTGAGGTCGAGGGTCTTCAGGGCGGAGCCGGCGATGCTGTTGATCTCGCTCTGTAGGAAGGAACTGAGGGCGGAGTTCATCGAGAAACTGCCTGTGTCGCCCCCGGCAAGATACATGCCTGTGGTGAGCATGCCCACTGCCAGTTTGCCTCGTTCGTCTGCCGACATCATGGCGAGATCATTGCTGACGGAATTGTCCTCTGGCGCGTCGATAGTGAACTCCAGCCCCATGTCGTTGAGGGTCTTGGTGATGATGACACCGCAGTCGAAGGTGACGCTCCGACTCTGCCCGTCATCTGCATTGACCGTTGCCTTTACGCGTTCTGTGGCAGTGATATTCAGTTTGGGGTTCATGGGGTCGCCAGTAAACTCCACATAACTGCCATCCTTGATAGTGAATGTCTTCAGAGGAATTACTGGCAGTGAATATTTCATCTCACCGCTGTTCAGAGTATAGCGGCCGGTCATGTTGATACCCTCCGAATTGTATTTCATGCGGAGGTCGCCCCCGCCCATCAGATCCAAATAGTTGGTCTGGTCGGGATTGAGGTTGCAGACGATATGGGCGCCTTCGGATACGTTGATAGTCAGGTCGGCTGTCAGTCCGCTGGGGGCCGGACGGGTGACGACGGTCTGGGTGGAGTCGGTGAAGTCAGTAAATTTCACCAGTTCATTCAGCCGGTTATCGGCAGAGAGTGGAGAGTCGAGCAACATGTACGTCATATCGGTAGAGCCTAAGACATCGAGTCTGCCGCGCATGTTCATCTCTTCCAACGGTCCCTGCAGACGGGCAAAGAAGTTCACATAGGCCTTGCCGTATGCAATGCTCTTGGCCTCCTGCTTGGCATTGATAAGTAGCAGGTCACGTGCCCGCATCCTCATGTCGATGCTGATATGCTCCGTGTCGGAGAAGTCGATGTCGCCCATTAGGTTTAGCGGCTGGTCGTTATAGGCATAGAGTCCGAAGTTCTCAAGGAGCAAGTGGCTGCCGACGATGCGCACGGGGTCATTGTCGAAGCGCATCCTGACACCGTAAGGGATACTCACTAAATAGGCAGAATCGACAAATATTTCACCATTGACGTCGGGATGCGTGGTCGTGCCTTGGATGGTGAGCGTTCCGTCGCCGTAGCCTTCTAATCCGATGATCTGATCGGGTACGAAACCGTTGGCAATGGAAAGTGGCATCCTTGTCATGGTGAAAGTGGCGTCGATGATACCCTCGCCTGTTCCCGAGACTTTTTTGTTCTGGTAGGAACCATTGAGCAGTCCGAACTCCTCGTCGTCGAGCATCAGGCGTGCCTCTACGGCGTGGGTGTCGTCTTCTTTCTGCAGATAGACGAATTCTGTACTGATGTTACCGATAGGTGAACCCTCATAGGTCATCTTCTGTATGGCCATATCGGAGGCCACGGAGAACTGTCCCTCTCGATTCTGCACGATGTGGTAGTCGCCATCCAGTTTTCCCGTGATATGGGGCAGATAAGGTAGTACGGAGGTCACTTCACCCAGGTCCAGTCGGTGTAGGGAGAGGGTGAGGTCCTGCTGCATGGTAGAGTCTTGGTTCTCTGTATAGAGTTTCATACCTGTCATGTCGTCGGAGATCAGATCGACCTTTGCCTGTAATCTGTTGCTCTTGTCCAGGAAGATGAAATTGTCCTTATTCAGATTAAAATCCTTATAGCCAATGGTGGGGCGCTCTGGCATCAGTCTGAAGCGGATGCCCTGAGCCTCCATTTCTGCCGTGACTCCTAAGCGTACACCCATCTTTCCCTTGGCGTCATAGTAACGTAGTCCTGCCAGAAGACCATGCTCATGGAAATGCCCGTCGAGTAGGGCATTGAAGACGAATTGGGGATTCTTCTTGTTATTGCGTATCTGTCCCTGGTAGGTCAGACGATCGCCCTTTTGCGTCAGGTTCAGACGGATGGTATCAATACGCGTACTGTCGTAGTTCAGAGAGTAGAGATAACTCTGCCCGTTGATACCAGTCTCTGGTGAGGTCGATAGGTCGAGCATCATCTCCTTGAAGGTGATGTCACTGGTCCTCAGCAAGTCGGCAATGGGGTTGTCACGCTTACTTTCTACGTGGAGTTTCAATGTGGGCAATAGTCGCTTCACGGCTGGTTGATCGATGGTGTTCTGATTATATTGTGCCATCACCGAGTCGGAGAGCATGCTTACCTGTTTCAGCACATGTTCATAATCATCGCTGGCATCGAGTTTCACGATGAAGTCGCCGCTCTGCGCCCTCACGATGGTGGTATCCTCATCTGTCTTTACCAGCAGGCCAATCTTGTCGGGGTGATAGGCCTTCTTCTTGTCTTGTATCAGAATGTCGCCCAAGAGTCCACTGATTCTATGGGTCTTCTTCAGGTCGGAGTTCAGGTCGATATTCCCATTAAAGCCGATGATTAATGGCTTTTTAACCAGTCGCATCCTGTAGAGGTCGGCTTTGTCCAATGCCGCCTGAATCGAGCCTTCAATCTTTTTGGTGTCAAGGAGGGCATCGAGGCTGATGGTGCCGTCGAGGAGTTCGTTGTTGCCAGTGATGGAGGCTTGTCCGCGACCGTCGCTCAGGGTTGCCTGGGCCGTGATGCCATCCAGGTCCCATCCGCCGTATTGTAGGTGGTGAATGGTGGCATCGGCTGTAAGCCTGCTGCGCTTTGAAAGGAAGTCTGTCCCGTAACCTTTCGCTTTAATATCTGCGGAGACGGAATAGAGTGAGTCCTTGGGCATGAAATGGTGGAGGTTCAGGTTGTTGACCTTGACGTCTGCATCGTAACTCATGTTCTGCGTAACCATCTCCCCTCTTGCATCGTAAGGAATGGTGGCAGATCCCTTCAGTTTCACACTACCGCTTCCCTCTCTGACCGTCAGGTCCGTGGAATACCTTGGGCCATCAGCCTTGACCGTACCTTCTAACGTGATACCACTGGGAATACGATAGCCCCCCATCATTTTGGGATCGATGAATGCCGTTAGGAAATTGACATCCTGGGCTTTCGCACTGAATTTGACATCGGCTTTCAACTGTTTGGGATCAGCCAGATTGCCAGCGGTACCGCCTGCTGTCAGGTACATGGCAGTTGGCAGATGGACATCCAGTCCCGTAAATTCCATCTGCTGCATATTTCCATTGACGGACCCTTTGATGGTCAGCGGGTGGTTGGGATAGCGCTCCATCAATTTCTGGGGCAGGTCTCCTATAAGGCGGCTTAAGTCCTGCTTGCCTATCTGGGCATTGAGCCTGACCCTAAGATTCCCTTGTCGTGGATTCTCAGTTCCTTGATGGTGTGGAGAAAATGCACTCAAATCGATATCTGCTTCCGCCATGATATCCGAGTCGGGCGTGCGTAGTGTCATCGATGGAATCTTGATATTATGGAATGCAGAGTCCAGCCGTATGCCACCCTTCAGTTCTGTTATCTCCAGTCCACTTTTCTCTTTCAGGGCCATTTTGCGCATGAATAAGGAAGTGCCCTGTGGGGTATAACTGATGGAATCGATACCCAGGCGGATGTCGCTAAGAGCAATATGATAATAGTCTAGTCCCTTGGCTTCAGGTTCGGAACGATCGTCGTAGGTTAGGGCACCATCCTGCCAGTCAAGACTGGATACTTTATATATTTCCTGACCAATATCAATGAGTGCCTCACGGGCAACGGCTCGGGCTAAGTAGCCACCCACCTGCAACGTGTCTCCTGGCAGGTGAATCTTCAAGTCTGTGCGAGTGATGCTAAGGCTGTCGGCATTGATGATCCATTTCACTTCAGAGGTCGTGGTATCTATGGCAGCCGTGTCGCTCAGGGCGATATCAAGACGCGCGTCAGAGAGTCGTGCCCCGTTGACCTCAACAGTCTCCCGACCGAGGTCGATCCCTTTTGAGGATAGCCAGAGTTCGTCGAGTTCACCCTTGATACGTAGGTCGCTGATAAAACCGTTGGTGTTGATCTTTGCCTGATGGAACGACAGTTCGTCAATCACGACTCTTTTCCGCAATAATGGCAGCAGTCTGACATCTGCCACTAGTCGCCTGACGTCGGCAATGGTGTCATTGAGGGACGGGATGGAATCATTAGGCTTGATGACGCGAAAACCGTCGATGCCCAGGTCGAGGGGAAAGGCCAGGTCAACATGGTCGATGGTGATCTTCATTCCCGTCTTTTCTGAGGTTATGGCAGTCACTTTCTTTACCGCCCAGTTCTGAATGGGTGGCAGATAGATCAGTACGGCGATTATAATAAAAAGCAGAAAGGGCGTGAGCACCGCGAACCCTAACCACTTCAGGGACTTCTTCATCGTTGATGCGATTCGATTGTGCAAAAGTACAATAATTCTAACGATTGCCAAAGGATTTTTACAGAAAAAGTTTGCAAGTTAAGGACTATTTCGTTAATTTTGCAGCGAAAAGGAGAATGCAGGGACTGATGGTGATGAGACTGCTGTGGCCGTTGGCGGCAACGATTGTGATAGAACTGGGGGTGCTGCTCTACCTCGGTGAGCGTCGTGGGAAGGTGCTTTGGGGCTCTGTTGCGGTAAATATCCTGACTAACGTATCACTGAACCTCTGGGCGGTCTATGTCGGCAGCGGACTTGAAACAGTGGTCGTTGGCGAACTATTGGTGGTGCTCGTGGAGGCGCTGTGGTTCTGGTGGCTGGTGGGAGACAAATGTCAGGGAGTTGTGTATAGCCTGTTGTGTAATGCCATCAGTTTCCTCATGGGTGAAGTATTTATAATCGTTATATCAGTATTAACTTAACATGTTGGAATAATGATATTATCAGACGTTTTACCTTTTGATCGGAGTGATAAAGACCGGATCATAGAAATTAGCAGGGATGTGAGAAATGTGGTTATTGATTCTGTGGATGCCATCAAAGACTCTGTGGGAGCCACAAAGGATGCTATTGCCGACAGCATCAGTCAGTCACAGGTCGTACTCGACAGTGGGGGAGCCAGCCAGAGTGAAGTCTCGCTGGGGGTCATGATCGTTGTTGCCGCTGCTCTCGCAGGATGCTTCTACCTGGCCCACCTCTATCGTCGGCACCTGGGTACTCAGGCATAGGAGAAGTCTGATTGTTAGACTCCGAATGATTGCCAGAGAGAATCGTCAGGAAGGGGAGCCTCAACAATAATCTGCTCCTTTGAGACCGGATGGATGAATGCTACACGACGAGACATCAGAGAGATACTGCCGTCAGGGTTGGAGCGTGGGGCACCATACTTCAAGTCACCTTTTATCGGACAGCCCATCGCTGCTAACTGGCAGCGGATTTGATGGTGACGTCCAGTCATCAGTTGCACTCCCAGCAGGGTATAGTTGTCGCTGTGGCCGATAACCTTATATTTTAGGATGGCCTTCTTGGCATTTGGACGCTCGTGGTCGTAGGCATAACTCTTATTCTGCTTCTCATTACGCACGAGCCAGTGGGTAAGGGTCCCCTCGGGCTCCTTGGGGGCATTCTTGACAATGGCCCAGTAAGTCTTTTGTACTTCGCCTTCGGCAAACATCTTGTTCAGGCGCGTGAGAGCCTTTGAGGTTCGGGCAAAGACCACGAGACCGCTTACTGGACGATCCAGACGGTGCACTACTCCTAGAAACACGGCCCCAGGTTTCTGATACTTGTCTTTGATATAGTCCTTTACAATATCAGAGAGGGGGCGATCGCCAGTCTTATCGCCCTGTACAATCTCCCCACTCTGTTTATTGACAATGATGATATGGTTGTCCTCGTAGATGACCTCCATAACTATAAACTATGCACTAAAGTTACATGTTCATGCCACCATCAACCTGAATGACTTGCCCACTGACATAACTAGACATGTCGCTAGCGAGGAACGTAGCCACGTTGGCAATGTCCTCCACCTGTCCACCACGGCGCAGAGGAATCTTGTTGATCCACTCCTTGCGGATATCATCAGGCAGAGCCTGTGTCATGGCTGTATCGATGAAGCCTGGGGCGATAGCGTTGGCACGGATACCCTTCGGTCCCATCTCTTGGCCGATACTCTTGGCCAGGGCTATCAGTCCAGCCTTTGAAGCGGCATAGTTGGCCTGTCCTGCATTACCATGAACACCTACAACGCTGGCCATATTGATGATAGAACCACCACGCTGGCGCATCATTACGGGCACGCAGGCGTGGATAAAGTTAAAGGCTGATTTCAGGTTGACAGCAATTACGGCATCCCATTGCTGTTCTGTCATACGGAGCATCAGGCCATCCTTTGTGATACCGGCATTGTTCACAAGGATATCAATGCTTCCAAACTCTTCCTTCACTGCCTTGACAACCTCCTCGGTCTGAGCGAAGTCCGCAGCATTGGAAGCATAACTCTTGGCCTTCACGCCTTTGGCTGAAATTTCCTTTTCAGTCTCCTCGTTGACCTCAAGGTCAGTAAATGCGATGTTTGCGCCTTCTTCGGCGAATTTCAGTGCGATAGCCTTTCCGATACCGCGTGCAGCACCCGTGATAAGGGCTGTCTTTCCTTCTAATAATCCCATAAATTCAATGTTTAATATTTAATGATTAATGTTTCTGAAACTTCCCCAGTGCGCCATAAACCACCTTAGCCACCTGAGGCTTGGTGTCCTCCTCTTTCATACCATGGGCGATACGGCCATAGATATATGGTACCTCCAGTCCCTTAATACAATAGTGAGTGATGTCGGCCACGAGGTCAATGTTGTCAATGTCGAACTCACCGTCTTCCTTTCCTTCTGTATAGACTTTGCGGAAGAGTTCAATCTCTGCATCGTCGAAATGTTTGCGCACCTTCTCTACCATCCAGATATTTCGGAAGAATTCGGCGCGCAGATTTCCGTTACGCACGACGGTCTCTCTGATCATGCTCAGGTGGGTGTAGATCAGTTCGATGATCTTGTCCTGTGGACGAATCTTACGGGCAGCAACCTCGTCAAGTTTGTCGCTCAGTCTTTCCAGTTCACCCTCAATCACGGCGTAGTAGATTTCTTCTTTCGACTTGAAATAGGTGTAGAGCGTACGACGCCCTTTTCCCGACTGCAAGGCAATGTCGTTCATCGTCGTATTTTCCAGGCCGTTCTTGGCGAACAACTGGCGCGCTACGTCAACTAGTTTTTGTCTTGTTTTCGATACGGACATATATACTTTCTCCTTGAAATTATAGAATTGCACATGACAATTAGTGTGTGCAAAAGTAAGTGTTTTATTTGAATTGAGCAAGAAAACGGAGGAAAAATGTTGGAAAAATCGCAAAATTATAAAAAAAGTGCGTAATAATTTGTATATCTCAAAAAATATATGTACTTTTGCACCCGCTTAGAAAAAACATCGCGGAGTGGAGCAGTTGGTAGCTCGCCAGGCTCATAACCTGGAGGTCGCACGTTCGAATCCTGCCTCCGCAACTCAAGAAGCCCGACATTATGTGTCGGGCTTCGTTGTTGTATTATTTTTTCTTGTGCATGAAGGGCAGGTCAGTCACCTGTTTCATCATGATGTTAGCAAATGAATCTCCCTGTTTACCATACAGATGGTTATAGAACTGTTTCAATCCAGGCAATCCTTCTCCTCCCTTGAGGATATGTACAATACATAGGTTGAGCAGGCCAACGTTCTCGGAGAGGATGTCAATGTCTGTAAAGGCAAGTTGGGAGAGTGCCAGTTGGTAAGCATCATCAGCATCTTTAGTTATCATACGGTCCACGTCGCCAAGGGTCTTGAAGCCAAAAGACTGTAATATGGGGACGAAACTCAAGAGGGAGCATGGTAATATTTCTGCTTGATTGACGGCAGCGATACGCTGGTTCAACCGGTCGAACGGCTTGAGATGCAAGTAACTCTTAAAGGAGTCGGAGTCGAGCAGGACATCATCTAATTGTCCTGAAGCAACCAGCGACTGCACCTGGCGCCGATAGTCCGTCAATCTGGTTCTTAGACGGCTGAATTCATCATCGATGAGTTCAAGCATTCCTGCCAGCCTATTGAATTGTCTTTGGTATTCATGGGGAATCTTGACTTCCCCTTTATAGCCTGTGTCATGCTCAATTGTGGACCAGACATGCTGTAGAGCCGTACGCATTTGTAATTCAAACCGGTACTGGTTGAGTTCTGGCATCTCGGGATCGTCGATGACTGATTTCGGCAGTCGGCAGATATAGTGTAGTGAATTATAGCCGAAACTGTCCAACTGGTGAAGTTTCCTCTTATCGACAGACTCCTGCCAGTCTATGTCGAAAGTATGCTTGGCTATAGCCGCAACCTTATCTACATCGTCTGTATAGAATGTGATGACCCGAAGGCCCAGGATGTCAGTGATGTCATCGAGTGATTCGTATTTGGCACCTTTGAGTTCCAACTTTCCCGCGAGTGAGTGCTCTTCTTTGATGCGATGCTCGATAGAAGTGACATAGATGCCCTGTCGTCTCAATGTGTAGCGTAGGTGGTCGTAGGCGATTTTCTCCATCCTTTCATAGATGGGGCGTCGCTCCTGATACTGCAGGAGCAGTTTGGTACCGTGTGGATCTAAGTGATAATTCATGTGTTAAAGGTTTGTTTTCCTGGTCGTACACTCCTGAACCAGATATACTATGTTCATATACGGTATGCCGGTGTTTGTCTCCAGCCCTATCTCGCAAGTGCGGCTGTTCGAGTAGCCTACCTCAATATGATTTGCTTCAATTTGTGGGCGAAGTTTGCGCAGGCCGTATTTGTTAAGTTCCGGATATGTGAATCCCCTGTCGCCAGCAAAGCCACAGCAGCCCACACCCTCAGGCAAATAGACATGATTTGAGCACATCTTGGCAAGCGCAATCAAGTCGTCAGCCACACCCATCTGACGGGTGGAACAGGTAATGTGCAGGGCGATGTGACGGTCAATGGGGTGGAAATCGAGGCGTGGCACGAGGTACTTCATGATAAACTCGGCAGGTTCGTATAGTTTCATTTTGTGCATCACCTTCCGCATGCGGTGCAGGCAGGGACTTTGTGCACATAGCACAGGATAGCGGCCGTACTCTGATGCTTCCCAGAGAGACTGCTCCAGTTCGGCGCTCTTCCGGTCTGCAATATCCAGCATGCCCTTCGACTCCCAGATCTGTCCACAGCACATTTTCTCCATGCCTTTTGGGAATATAGTTTCATAGCCGGCCTTGGCGAGCAGTTGGATAACCTCATCAACGAGATCGTGCTTCTTGCCACTAAGTTTTGACTGTCCCATCGTCTGGTTAATACAACTGGGGAAATAGACGACCTTGAGGTCTGATGACTGCTGCTTAGGGTCAGTTTTGTGCGGGATTGACTTCTCGATGATAAACTGTGTCAGGTCACTCTGCTTCGGTTGGCGCTTTTTCTTTGGCATAGCAGTTGTCCAAAGTGGCAGTCCCATCTTGTTCATCGTGCGGCATACGTTGGTCATCAACTTAGGTCCAAGGGTGATATGTCCAAGATGGGCCACGTCAAGCACCACCCGCAGGCCAGATTTGATACCAGCCATGTGGTTAGCAGCGAACTCACCGACTTTATAGCCCATGGGGTTATTGTTCATGTCCATCTGACGGATCAGGTGGGTCAGTTCGCCTGTATTGATCTTCATCGGACAAGAGGTAGAGCAGAGTCCATCCGTGGCACAGGTCTGGTCACCATAGTATTTGTATTGCTTCCGCAGGGTAGCCACTCGTTCTGGGTTTTTGCCGGTTGCCTCCAGTTCACAGATCTCGCGCTGTACGGCGATACGCATTCGTGATGAGAGTGTCAGACCGCACGACATGCAGTTTACCTCACAGAAACCACATTCGATACACTTGTTGGCGCGCTTTACTTGCTCGATAGTCTCCTTGGCCGTAGAGAGTGACGGGTCCATCAAGTAGTGGCCGCCGTCAGGAACCTTATTGAAATCAAAGTCGAGTACGGGCAGTGGCTTCAGGCACTTGATGAAGCACTCTGGGTCGTCGTTAAAGATGACCCCTTGGTTGAGCAGACCGTCTGGGTCGAAGATAGCCTTGAGTTCCTTCATCGTCTGGTATGCTTTGTCGCCCCACTCGTATTTCACGAATGGTGCCATGTTGCGCCCAGTGCCATGTTCAGCCTTCAGTGATCCGTCATACTCCTCTACTACGAGTCTCGCCACGTCTCGCATCATCTCGGCATAGCGTGCCACCTCGTGCTCATCGGCAAAACTCTGGTTTAAGATGAAGTGGTAGTTGCCCTCGAATGCGTGTCCGTAGATGCAGGCGTCGGAATAGCCATGGTCAGCGATGAGTTTCTGGAGTTTTACAGTAGCCTCAGGCAGCGAGTCGATGGGAAAGGCAACATCCTCGATGAGACAACTGGTACCTATGGGGCGTGTACCGCCCACTGAGGGGAAAATGCCTGAGCGAATAGCCCAGTACTTTCCATAGACTGCAGGGTCCTCTGTGAATTCGGCAGGGATGTAGAGGCGGAATGCTCCCAGGCATTCCTTGATTTTCGCAACTTTTTCCAGCAACTGCTCATGGGTTATACCTTTGGTCTCGGTGAGGATGGCCGTCAGGTTGTGATAATCACCAGGCTCCACACCCTCTATTTTGCCGGCATCAACGTCTTTCTTGTATTGCAGGAACACTGGGTCATCAACGGCATTCAACGACATATAGTCGAGCATCTCCGCGCTCTTCACCATCAGGTTCTCCGCACTCATCTTCACGTCCTCATCACCAGCCATCAACTTCTTCATGGCCACCACGGCCTCGCAACTCTCCTTCATCGTCAGGAAATAGACCATGGCTGAGGCTTTGTATGGGTAGTCGTAAAGGGTTCTCATCGTTACTTCCGAAAGGAAGGCCAGTGTGCCCTCGCTGCCCACCATCGAGTGGGCGATGATGTCGAAGGGGTCATCATAGGCGACCAGAGGACGAAGATTCAGGCCTGTTACGTTCTTAATTGAGTATTTGGTACGTATGCGCGAGGCCAGTTCTCCATCGGCCCTTACCTTGTCGCGCAGGTCTTCTATCTTTTTGATAAAATCCGGGTGGCTCTTTCGGAATGACTCCTTGCTCTTGGCGTCGCCCGTATCGAGGATCGTCCCGTCGGTAAGGACGATCCTGGCAGAGACCATCATGCGGTCGCTGTTGGCATGCACGCCACAGTTCATGCCGGAGGCATTGTTGATCACGATGCCACCTACCATGGCAGAACCGATAGAGGCAGGGTCGGGGGGAAAGACACGGCCGTAGGGCTTTAGGATTTCGTTGACCTTGGCACCAACGATGCCAGGTTGCAGACGGATGGTGTCTTGGTTCTCGCCGACCGTATATTTCTCCCAGTGCTTGCCAGCCACGATAAGCACGCTATCTGTGCAACTCTGTCCTGAGAGAGAGGTGCCAGCCGCGCGGAAGGTGTAGGGTAGTTTGTGCTTCTTGCAGGCTTTCACGATCTTGCTGATTTCCTCCTCTCCATCGCTTCGGATGACAACTTTTGGGATCTGACGATAGAAACTGGCATCCGTTCCCCAGCCGAGGGTTCGGAGTTCATCGGTATAAATGCGGTCAGACGGGATGAATTGTCTGAGTTCTGCAAGGAATTGTTGTATCATAGGTTGTTATTGGTATTTGTCTGTTATGTACATTGATTGGGGCAAAGATACAAAAAAGATGTGATAAGTGGCAAGCGAAATGGAGAAAAACTTTGTATAGAATGATCCTTTTTGATTTTTTCACATAATTATTGAGGGGATGTCGCAAAAAGTTCGTATATTTGGCAACAATTTGTGAAGCAAGTAAACCTCCTTATAAACAACAATTACTAAAAACCTATGTCAGCATTAGTATCTGTCATTCCAATCCTGTTACTCATCGTATTGATGATGGGTTTCAAAGTATCAGGTTACAAGAGTGCAGTCATCACACTTGTCGTAACAATCATTCTGGCCTTGTTTGCCGCTCCGGCGATGGGTATCGTGCCGGAGAAGTATGAAGGAGTCTCTATCTATGGCGTGACACTCTGGTCGGTTATCGAGGGGTTCCTAAAGGCCTGCTTCCCCATCATTCTGATTATTATCTGTGCCATCTTTAGTTATAATATCCTCTGTGAAACGAAGGAAATTGAGACTATTAAGACGCAGTTCATTCAGATGACCTCCGACAAGGGCCTGTTGGTGTTGCTCCTGACTTGGGGGCTTGGTGGTGTGCTTGAAGGCATGGCCGGTTTCGGTACGGCAGTGGCCATTCCAGCCGCCATCCTCATCGGTCTGGGCTTCAAACCGATGTTCTCCGCTGTCATCTGTCTGGTGGCCAACACGGTGGCCGTAGGCTTTGGTGCCGTGGGGCTTCCTGCCACCACGCTGGCCAATCAGGTTGCTGCCAGTGGTGTCGCCACGCCTGAGGAACTCTGTGAGGTGGCCACGTTTATCATCCTGCAACTCTCGCTGATGTTCTTCATCACCCCGTTCCTCATCCTGATGATGACCGACCGTACGAAGATCGTAAAGAATATCTCCATTGCCCTCTTCGTGGGTACGTTCTCCATTGTCGTACAGTTCTGCTGTGCCCACTGGATTGGTCCGGAGACACCAGCCATCCTCGGTTCCGTAGCAGCCATCATCGCCATGCTCATCTATAACAAGTTGTTTATCCATGACGAGAGTCCTGCCGATGAGGTGATCGTCGAGAAACAGAAGTTCGGCCTGACAAAGACCCTCAAGGCATGGAGCGTCTATGGGCTGATCATTTTCTTCATCCTGATCAGCAGTAAGATTGTGCCTCCCGTCAATGAACTGTTGAACAATACGCTGGTGACCAAGTTCGACCTGCCTGTCATTGGCAACACCTTTAAGTTTGGCTGGCTGTCGAATGCGGGTCTGATGATCTTCTTGGGAGCCGTCATCGGTGGTCTGATACAGGGCATGAGTTTCGGCAGTCTGATGAAACTGCTGGCCAAGACAACCCTAAACCTTCAAAAGACGGTGGTGACTATCTGTTGCCTCGTGGCGATGGCTATGCTGATGAACAATACGGGCATGACCAACGACATTGCCAAGGGTCTCGTGCTCCTGACGGGCTCTGCCTTCCCGTTCTTTGCTCCCCTCATTGGCTCTATTGGCACCTTCGTTACGGGTAGTGCCACGAATGCCAACATCCTCTTTGGCAAACTTCAGGCCACTGCCGCTGCAGATCTTGGCCTGACCAATCCTGGTACGTTCTTCGGTGTCACGGGTAATGAGACAAACTGGCTGGCTGCTGCCAACTGTGCTGGTTCTGAGGGTGGTAAACTTCTCTCACCGCAGTCGATTGCCATCGCTACGGCAGCCTGCGACATGGAAGGGCAGGATGGCGACATCATGCGTAAGACGATGCCGTTTGCCATCTTCTGGATTCTAATGAATGGCCTGATGGTCTTCCTTGGGCTGCATGTCATCTGATAGAGAAACTAAGACGTTAAAACGAGTGTGAGAGTTTATGACGATAACAAAGAATTACTTAAAGGGCTTTTTCTTGTTGGTTCTGTCCATAGCCCTCTGCTGTGTGGGCTATGCCCAGGAGCCTACTGAGGAGGAGGTGGTGTTTGCCCAGAGGATCTATCATTTGCAGGAGATTGGTGACGAGGAAGGCTTCCTTCAGGCCGAGCAAGCATTCATGGACTATTTGGAGAAAAAAGGTGACTGGGCAAAATACTACAATGTATGGATGAACAAGGTGGTCTATGATGTCAACGAAAAGAAGTTCTACCGTGCCTATACGGAGATCAGGAAGATTACCGACGACATCAGAGAACGCAATAAACCGATGTACCTGTATATCCCTCATCAGGCGCTGGGCTTCTATTATGTCAACAAGAGTAATCCGGAAATGGGCGCCCAGCAGTTTATGAAGGCGCTGGAGAAGATAGACACGCTGAACAATAAACTGGCAGCGGCCAACCTCTATATCTCACTGGCTCAGGCGTTGAGTTTTACCAATCCCCAACAGGCACTGCGCTATCTTGACAAGGTGGAGCCGATGACGCGTAACCCCACCACCACGAGTGGGTTGCTGGGCTATCGCTGCATCATTACCTACGAGATGGGCGACGAGAAGGCTTTCGATCGCTATTATTCCCAGTATGATAGCATCAGACGGCAATATCCAGAGGAATTCAACGAGTTGAACTACGATTATGTGATGGTGTATCGGAACATGCGCTTGGGTAACTATCAGGAGGCGCTGGGCTGGTGTGACTCCGTGGATGCACGCGACGAAGCCTGTGAACTGCGGGAGAAGGTCTATGCCAAGATGGGATTGTGGGAAAAGGCCTACCAGGAAGATACCATGAAGGACAGTCTGCGGGCTCTCCAGTACAATGAGGTGCTGATCGACGACCTGAATTCACTGAATCATGATATTGCCGTGATGGACTATGCCCTGGAGCGTGCTCATGCGAGGAAGATACAGATTATCTTAGTCAGCCTGTTATCCCTTGCTGTTATCGCCCTGTTGGTAGGTATGCTTATCTATCGCCATAAGAAGAACTTGCGGCTGAAGCGGCAGTATGATGAACTTCTGTTGGCACAGCAGCGTACTAAGGACGCGCTGGCCATCCGAAAGGCCTTCGTCGGTTCACTGCAGGAACGTCTCACCTCGCCAATCAACCTGTTGCTCGGCTTTGCCCGCGCATTCAATAATCCGGATTTCCGTCTCAATGTGGAGGATAGGGAGAAGGCATACGAGAGTATTACTGCATCGGCCAAGAGCATTGAGTCGCTCCTGGAGCCGTTGCTTGACTCTTTTGTCTATAATCACAATGGCATCGGCCACGAACAGCGGCAGTTGTGCCTCGACACCCTCCGTTCGCCACTGAGTGCTATGATCGGCATGGCTGAGATGATTGCCTCCGACAAGGCTCATTCGATTACCGAAGATGACTATATGGCGATGCGCAGTGAGATATCCAAAGATGCCAATCAGGTGGCTACGGCCGTACATGAACTGCTCGTGTTCTCCACGTCTGATGAGGGCGCTGAGGTGGTGAAGGGTGACCTCGTCGGTCTGAACGAAAGCGCCTTGTCGTCGCTGAGTGCTTACGACCTCCGTAATACTAATCTGAGGACTCAGTTTAGTACCAACGTTGACTATGATGTCAGGATTTCCACTAACCAGGACATGCTGCATGAGTTGCTGATGACGCTGATCTCGAATGCCGATAAGTATGCTACGGGAGGGGTTATTTGGATGTACTGTTATCAGGAGCCAGCCGGCACGTACGCCATCTCGCTTGTCAACGATGCGCCAGCCATCGGTGCGGAAGACGCGAAGAGGATATTCGAACCCTTTGTACGTCTGTCGGGAGATGGCAAAGGCTACGGACTCGGACTTGGCCTCCCGCTCGCCCGAAGACTGGCACGTATGCTGGGCTATGAACTCATTCTGGACTCCGACTACCAAGATGGTGTCAAGTTCGTCATTACTGGCATCGTCAGGGCATAGGTATTCATGGACAGACTTTGGAACAGGAACTACTGCAAGGTGATGGCGGCGAACTTCACGCTGTTCTTTGCCTTTTATGTGCTGACGCCATTGTTGCCGCTGTACTTGCGTGATCATTTCGGGGCGACGAAGGATGTCATTGGTCTGGTGCTCTCCGGCTATACCATCACGGCGCTTTTGTTCCGTCCGTTCAGTGGCTATTTCGTCGATTCCTTTCCTCGCCGCACGGTGCTGATGGTGTGCTTCGGCGGCTTCGCGATCTTTTTCGCTGGCTACCTCGCTGCCTCCACCTTATTATTATTTACTATCGTCCGGACGCTCCACGGTGGACCCTTCGGGGCCCTGACGGTGGCAAACTCCACGGCGGCCATCGACGTGCTGCCCTCCAGCCGTCGCACGGAGGGCATTGGCTACTATGGTCTGTCTAACAACCTCTCCATGGCGATAGCACCGACCGTTGGTATCTTCATCTATAAATATACCGCCAGTTTTGAACTTCTCTTCTGGATTGCGCTTGTCGTGGCCTGTGCAGGCTGGCTCATCGATGCCACGGTAGAGTTTCCCGAAAAGGAGATCGTGCGCAACAAGTCGAAACTATCGTGGGACCGTTTCTTCCTGGTGCGTGGCTGGTTGCTCGGCCTGAACATGGTTGCCTTCGGCTTCAGTTTCGGCGTGCTGAGCAACTACCTGGCCATCTATGGTATGGAGACACTGGGTATTACGGGTGGTACGGGCACTTATTTTCTGCTCTGTTCCATCGGTCTGATGGCGTCACGCCTGCAGGGCGGAAGAGCCTTACGGCAGGGTAGGCTGACGCATAACGCAGGGGAGGGGATGGTGATTTCTCTCGTAGGCTATACCTTGTTTATATTAATGCCAACGCTCTTCCCCGACAACCATGAGGCCGTCATGGCAGGATACTATGGCTCGGCCCTGCTGATCGGCTTGGGCAATGGTCACCTGTGGCCTGCCTTCCAGAATATGACGATCAGTGTGGCCCGCAACAACCAGAGGGGTACAGCCAACTCTACCATCCTCATTTCCTGGGACATCGGCATGGGACTGGGAATCCTGGCTGGTGGTGTCATCGCTGAACACCTAGGCTATGGGGCCGCCTTCTGGACGGTTGTGCTTATCAATGCCTTGGGGGTGGCCGGCTTCTTCCTCGCCACCAAGGCTTTCTTCCTGGAGCGCAAACAAAGCGCGTCGGTATGTTAAGGAATTCCGGCCTGCGTGCCTCGTTTTACTTGGGCCTTTTCTTGTTGAACGTATAGTCAAGGGCAGCACCGATGGCGGTGCAGTACTGCGAGTGCTTGGGCACGTGGAAACTGATGTCGTAGAGTTTCTCCAATCCGGGGAACACCTCCTTGCACTGTGGCAGAAGCGAGAGGTTGCCAATCAGCACGAAGTCACGGATGCCACTGCCGAGTGAAGCCAGCCAGGCGGCTGAGCCGATCGACTGGAGCACCATTTTGATCAGGCCGGCAGCAATATCCTCTTTCGAGGCATCACTCTGGGCCTTGGCGAAGTTGGAAGCCGTGGTGTCCATAGGCAGTCCGGGCAGGGGATGAAGGCTGATGTCGCCGATAGCCAGGTCGATGTTCCGGACATTTCCCTGCTTGGCCAATGTGATGATCTGTTTGTAGTCGCCTGTGTTGAGCATGATGCGGGAAAGTCCTACCAGTGTGCCGCCACCGACACCGATACCACCGATATGCCGCATCTCATCGCCATTGCATAGGATGAAGGTAGTACCTGTACCCATGGATACCACGATGGCATGGTCGAGTTTCGATTCGTAGCGGGCGCCAAGGCCGTCGGCCACAAACTCCTCCGACTTGTCTGTCGGCAGTCCGTAGATTGGCGTGTCGATATAGGCGGCACCCACGCCTGTAAGCATCACCTGCTCGACATCCTTGAGATCGATCTCGTTGTCGTGCAGGTACTTGCCGAAAGCACCATAGAGAGAGGTGATGGGGTCGGCTGCCGTGATGTGGATGGGGGCAGAGACCTTGCCGTTCTTGATTCCTACAATCTTAGTGGTGGAGATGCCCACGTCGATACCAATGACAATACCCATAATACTTCTTGTTTAGGTTAAAATAAAAAACCCGGCCGCCATAACGCGAAACCGGGCTAATGAAAGGAGGAGTGGTACCTCCAGGAATCGAACCGGGGACACACGGATTTTCAGTCCGATGCTCTACCAACTG
>OCTW011419864.1_pt1 | contig 46144 bp, 41 predicted proteins | sample 1539671 | NCBI WGS metagenome assembly OCTW01 (sample SAMN02144230, study PRJEB22623) | gut metagenome | biome: sheep rumen | host: Ovis aries | place: New Zealand
TGGACAAAGCGAATTCCGCAAGACGGAGCGGATTGCTCCTATAAGAGGAAGTTTCGCCCGAAGGGATCAATTCGTCCGTTGTGGTTACGGGATCGTTAATGACGGCGGTGATCTTATAGATCGCGTTATCCGCCAAAGGTTCGATCTTCGGCCAATCGGCTATGTTCGGACCGTAACGAAGAGGAAGAGTAGGATCCGCTTTCCCGAATCCGTTATAAACGCGGCTCTTATACGAGCTATCGTCATGCACGTAGGGCGGGATCGAAGAATCATAGTCGAGATCGAGCGCGCTTGTTAAAACGCCGCCGTTCGCCGCCGTTGCGGCAATAGAGCGCGCGTCCATTAAAGCAACCGCGGAGATTTGCCCTTCCAAAGGTTTGGATCCTTCGCGGCTTTCAAAGTTACGCGTCGTATGGCGAATGCTCAAACAGTCGTTTGCCGGAACGTCACCCGCGCCGAAACAGGGCCCGCAGAAACAAGAGCGGATCGAAGCGCCCGCTTTCATTAAGGTTGCGATCGAACCGTTATTCACGAGTTCGGTAAACACGGGTTGGCTTCCGGGATAAACGCTGAGAGTAAATTCTCCGTTTCCGATCGTTTTCCCTTTAAGGATATTCGCGCTTTCCACGATATTATCGTACGTTCCGCCCGCACAGCCTGCGATGACCGCCTGTTCTACTTTTACTTTTCCGTTTCGGATCTTCTTGGTCAGATCCATTTTGACTTTTCCGCCGAGAAGTTCGTTTATATTGTTCGAAGCCTCCGCCAAAATATCGCCGGGATTCTCGATAAGATCACGAAGCTTATATGCGTTTGAAGGATGGAACGGAAGCGCGATCATCGGCTCGATCTCGGAAAGGTCGATCTCGATCACGGCGTCGTAATAAGCGAGATCCTTGGGTTGAAGCTTTTTGTAATCGTCCGCCCTGCCGCGCACCGCAAAGTACTCTTTGACTTTATAATCGGTTTGCCAAACGGAAGAAAGGCAAGCGGTCTCCGTCGTCATAACGTCGATCCCGTTCCTGTACTCCACGGAGAGGTTTTCGACGCCCTCGCCGATAAATTCCATCACTTTATTTTTGACCGTTCCTTTTTTGAACACTTCGCCTACGATCGCGATCGCGACGTCGTGCGGACCGACGCCCTTTCTCGGCGCGCCCTTTAACACGATCGCGACGACTTCGGGATATTTTACGTCGTAAGTCATTGAAAGAAGTTGCTTTACAAGTTCCGGGCCGCCTTCTCCGACCGCCATCGTTCCGAGAGCCCCGTAACGGGTATGACTGTCGCTTCCGAGGATCATCGCGCCGCATTTGGCGAAGCATTCGCGCATATAGCTATGGATAACGGCTTGATGGGCGGGAAGGAAGATACCGCCGTATTTTTTCGCGGCGGAAAGACCGAACAAATGATCGTCTTCGTTGATCGTGCCGCCGACCGCGCAAAGCGAGTTATGACAATTTGTCAAAACGTACGGGATCGGGAATTTCGTCAGCCCGCTGGCTTTCGCGGTTTGAATGATGCCGACGTAAGTAATATCGTGAGACGCAAGCGCGTCAAACTTGATATTCAGAACTTTGTTCTTCTCCGCGCCGCCCGCGCTATGCGCGTTTAAGATCGAATAAGCGATCGTTCCGGTATAGGCTTCGTCTAACTCTTTTTGCGAGAAGCCCGACGAGGCGAGTTCTTCTTTACTCGCGATTTTTCCTCTTAAAAGGTAGGAAGGTCCGTAAGTTTTCATACACTTCTCCTTTCTTTGTATATTATTTACTATTATGCCTTGCGCGCCTGAGCTTGTCAAACGCTTTTGTTAACGCAACTTGTCCGAGTTTGTATTCGGAGAGGGATTTTCTTTGTCTTTCTTTTTCCTTTTCAAGCGCTTCCGCTCGCTTTTTCCTCTCTACTTCCGCATCTTTTTCTTCGTATATCGCAAAGCAAAGAAGGGTCGCGACGCCGTCTTTCATCTCAAAAACGCCGCCGTCTCCGACCCAAGATACAGTCTCACCCTTTCGGGAACAAGAGAGCTTACCTTTTTCGAGAACGATTATCGCGTTTTCGCGCCCCGCAAGGATCCCGATCTCGCCGTCCGGCGCGGGAAGAGTCAAGGATTCGATCTCCCCTTGAAAGAAACACCCTTGCGGCGTTAGGACGGTTAAGAGGAAAGGAGTCATCGCCGAATATCCTCCAAGCCGCCGATAAAGTAAAAAGCGCCTTCGGGAACGTCGTCCAATTCGCCGTCCAAGATCGCGTTGCACCCACGGATCGTTTCTTTCAAAGGAACGTACTTTCCGGGAAGCCCGGTATAGGGGGTCGCCACGAAAAAGGGTTGCGAGAAAAACCGTTGCACTTTTCGCGCGCGATAGACGAGTTTTTTATCCTCGGGCGAAAGTTCGTTCATTCCGAGAATCGCGATAATGTCCTGCAATTCGTTATACCGTTGCAAAGCGCTCGTTACCCTTTTCGCGGTACGATAATGCTCTTCTCCCACGATCTCTTTTTCCATGATCCTCGAATAACTTTCGAGCGGATCCACGGCGGGATATATGTTTTGCTCCACGATCTTACGCGAAAGAACGGTGGTCGCGTCAAGGTGGGTAAACAAAGTGGCGGGAGCAGGATCGGTCAGATCGTCCGCGGGAACGTAAACGGCTTGGATCGAGGTGATCGAACCTTTGTCCGTACTTGCGATGCGTTCTTCGAGAGCGCCGAGTTCGGTCGCAAGCGTGGGTTGATAGCCGACTGCGGAAGGAAGCCTTCCGAGAAGCGCGGAAACTTCGCTTCCCGCTTGGATATAGCGGAATATATTATCGATAAAAAGCAAAACGTCCTTTCGATCCGTATCGCGAAAATGCTCTGCGATCGTAAGCCCCGTCAAGGCGGCTTTCATACGCGCGGCGGGGGTTTCGTTCATTTGTCCGAACACAAGCGCCGTTTTATCGAGAACGCCCGAAGTGATCATCTCTTCGATCATTTCGTATCCTTCGCGGCTTCGCTCTCCCACACCGGCAAAGATCGAGCGTCCGTTCGACTTTTTCGCCACGTTATTGATCAATTCGAGGATCAGCATCGTTTTTCCAACGCCCGCGCCGCCGAATAAACCTACTTTTCCGCCTTTTACGTAAGGAGTCAGCAGGTCTATAACCTTAATGCCCGTTTCGAAAATCTCGGTATTCTGCGAAAGCTCGGTAAAAGCGGGCGGATCCTTATAGATCCCTTCGCGAAGGGGGGAAACCTCACCTTTGCCGTCGATCGGGTCTCCGTAAGCGTTCAAAACTCTTCCGAGAACGCCCTCTCCCACGGGAACGGTTACCATTTCTCCCGTGGCGACCGCGATCATGCCGCGCCTAAGACCCTCAGTTGGGTTAAAAGAAAGGCAGCGAACGACGTTTCTCGAAAGATGGCTGACTACTTCAAGGGAGACCGTTACTTCCCCTTCCGTTACGCGCAAAAGTTCGTTCAGCGAAGGGATATGCCCTTCGAACGAAACGTCCACGACGACGCCGATGATCTTAATTATTTTTCCAGAATACTCTTTTTTCATAATTCCGTTTCCGAAGTGCTCGTGCTTTGCAAGGCGCGCGTTATGCCTTCCTGACGCAAGCGATTGTATTTTGCCGTTAAACTTTCTATCATCTTTTTCCCATTCTCCGTTGCTTGCGACATCGCTTTGATGCGCGCGATGTTTTCGGCGAGAGAAGAAGATAAAATCGCGTAATAAATGAAAGCGGAAAGATAATTTACGACCGCGCTCCGCAATAGGTCGTCGGTATTCGGGATCGACTCCGCTCTTTTCCCTTCCCTTTCCGAATAAGGAAGCAGGCGTTTGACCCGAATCTCGGACGGATTTTTTTCGCCTTCGGTATAAACTGCGTAAATCTCGTCCAACATATCGTTTTCGAAAAGATACAGAACGTCCGACGCGATCGAGAAAGCCGTTTCGGGAGAAGGGCTTTCCGCGGAATTCAAAAACTCAACGTCCACCGATATACCCTCTTTCCGAAAGAGTTCGCGCGTTACGCTTCCAACCGTAAATACGTAGCTTTCCTCTTTTCTTTTGATTTCATCGAGCGCAGCCTCGAAAACCTTTTGGTTGTAATCTCCGCAAAGTCCTTTATCGCCTGCAATGACGAGGAATCCCGCTCGTTTCCCCTTTTTTCCGAGATAGATCGATTCTTCGGAAGCAGACGCAACGACGTCGTTTAGCAGCGAGATCGAGGCGCGATTATAAGCGTACGCAGGCGGGATCGACGCGCGCGCCCTCGTCATTTTAGCGACGCTGATCAAATGCATCGCTTTCGTAATCTTTACCGTTTCACGAACGGATAAGATCCGCCTTTTGATCTCGCGATTGGTCACTTTTCATCTCCGATCGACGCGATCAAGCGATCGAGCGCTTCCACCGACGCGTCGGATAATTCGCCCGTTTTTTCGATCTCTTCAAGGATCTCTTTATGCTCGGACTTGATCGATTGCATCAATTCGTCGAGGAGAGGGCGCACTTTCGCGGGCGAAACACTCTCCGCCGCGCCGTTTGAGATCAAATAGATCTCGACGATTTCTTCCGCCATCGAATACGGTGCAAACTGCGGCTGGATCAACATATTCGTCAATTTGGCTCCTTTGTCGAGAACGGAGCGGGTATCTTCGTCCACGTCCGCGCCGAATTGGGTAAAGACCGCCATTTCCCGATAGCGAGCGAGGTCGAGCTTCAATCCCTTCGAGACCTTACGCATCGCACTGCATTGCGCGCTTCCGCCGACGCGTGAAACCGAAAGACCCACGTTTACCGCGGGGCGAACGCCCGCATGGAACAGTTCGGCTTCAAGAAAAATCTGCCCGTCCGTGATCGAGATCACATTTGTGGGAATATAGGAAGAAATATCCGATCCCAAGGTTTCGATGATCGGAAGCGCCGTCAGGCTTCCGCCCCCGAGAGAAGGAGAAAGAGCGGCGGAACGCTCCAACAACCGAGAATGAATGTAAAACACGTCGCCGGGATAGGCTTCACGGCCGGCGGGTCGCTTCAAAAGAAGAGAAATCGCGCGATAAGCAACGGCGTGTTTGGAAAGATCGTCATACACGATTAGGACGTCTTTTCCCTTATAACTGAATTCTTCCGCCATAGCGGTCGCGGCGTAAGGAGCGATATACTGCAAAGGAGCGCTGTCCGAGGCGGTCGAGCTGACTACGATCGTATAATCCATCGCCCCGAATTCTTTCAGGCGTTTTACGACGTCGGAAACGGTCGTGGATTTTTGTCCGATCGCAACGTACACGCAATACACACCCTTCCCTTTTTGGTTTAAGATCGCGTCTAAGCAAAGAGCGGTTTTACCCGTCTGACGATCTCCGATCACCAGCTCGCGCTGCCCCTTTCCGATCGGCACGATGGAATCGATGGTTTTAATACCCGTATAAAGCGGACGATCGACCTTTGCTCGATCAAAGATACCGGGCGCGGGATTCTCCGCGCGGCGATAACCGTCCGCTTTGATCGGACCTTTTCCGTCCAGAGGAGCCCCGAGAGGATCCACGACTCTGCCGAGAAATTCTTCTCCGACGGGAATGGTCACGATTCGATCGGTCGTTTCCGCAAGATCGCCCGCGCGAACGTTATTATCGCCCGTAAGCAGGATCGCGCCTACGCCGCTTTCCGTCAGGTTCATAACCATCGCGAAATATGCGTCGGAAATCAAGAGGAGCTCGCCGATCTTCGCGTCTTCGAGTCCGTCCACGAAAAGAACGCCGTCCGTTATCGAGCGAACGACGCCCGCTTTGACTTTTCTCGATTTAACGTCAAATCTCTTACATTCTTCTTTTAGATCGCGCAAAATATGATCGAGCGGCTTTTCCGAAAGAAAGGAGTTCGTTTGCTTTTTCGCTTCTCGCAATTTTCCTTTAACGGAAGCGTCCAAGACTTTTTCTCCGTCCGAAATAACGATACCGCCGATCAGGCCTTCATCCACCAAAAAGAGAACGTCATTTACTTTGACGCCGAGCTTTTCTGCGATTTTCTTTTTCCTTTCGGCGGAAAGTTCTTTTGCGCTCGTTACGACGAATTCAGTCATTTTTCCAATCCTTGATCGCAGAATCGATCATTTCGTCGTCCAAATCGTCGATCTTTTTTTCGATGATATTCTCGGCAATGGAAAGCGCCATGTCCCCAATGTCCTTTTTCGCGTTTTCCAGTGCTTTATTCGCTTGCGCGGTCGCCTCCGATTCCGCGTCCTTTATGATCTCGGCGGCGCGAAGAGACGCTTCGTTTACGATCTCATCGTACCTTGCGGCGGCTTCTTTTTCCGCTTTTTGCTTTTTCAGCGCGATCTCGCTATCCGCCTCTTTGAATTTTTGCTCGGCTTTTTCCTGCGCTTCCTTTGCCGCGGTCAGGTTTCTTTCCGTTTCTTCTTTTTCTTCTCTGATTTTATCCTGTCTTGCCCGAATGGATTTCATAACGGGTTTATACAAAATCAACCAAAGGCAAGTAAAAAGGATCGCAAAGTTCAAAAGATGAAGCAAAAGCTTAACGGGGCTAAGCCCGAGAATTGCGTCGGCTATCAACATTTCCCTTTCCTCTTACAAAACCTTAATAACGAGCATAATCGCGATAAACAGGCCGTAAATCGCGGTGGTTTCGGCAAAAGCCAAGCCGAGAAGAAGAGTGGTTCGGATCTTGCCTTCCGCTTCGGGTTGGCGAGCGATCGCGTCCACGGCTTTGCCCGTCGCGATCCCCATTCCGATGCCCGCTCCGATACCCACGAAAACTGCGATCGCAGCGGCGATCGCAAAAATACCCGTGTCCGATATTGCCGAAATAATGGTTTGAACTGCATTTATCATATTAAGCTCCTTCAAGCGACTTTTTCGCCGCTTTCGGTTTTATTTTTATGATTCTGTTTTCGGGCGGAAGGAACCGCCGCTTCTCCCACGAACAAGGAAGATAATATCGCAAAGACGTACGCTTGGATCAACGCGTGGAAACAAGTAAACAAAACGCCCACGATCACGGGAAGCCCAAACGAAAGAAAAATGTAATTATATACGAGTTCGGTAATCAATAGTCCGCTCGAAATGCTTCCGAAAAGACGGAACGACATAGAGATCGGAACGGTAACGTCCTTCAAAGCCCCGAGAGCCCCTTTCGCGCCGTTTGCCTTGATCGCGAAGAAAAAGATCAAGAGATACGTAAAGAGCGCAAGCGCGACGCAGGCGTTTAGATCTCCCATAACAGGGCGAAGCCCGATGAGTTCGACCATCGTTCCGAGAAAAATATACGCCGCCGCGGAAAAAACGTAAGCTCCCATAAAAGCGCGCGTGCCGGAGTTTTCGGCGTTCATCGAGTCAAACATCGAAACGATCGATTCCAAAAAACTTTGGAATCGGCCGGGAACTTCCTTAAAACGAGGTATTGCGAAAACGCGAACGAGAATGGCGAAAAGAATCAATACGCCGCTGACGATCAAAGACGTATAAAAGCTCGGATTCACTCCGAGTCCGAAAAAATGGACGTTTTCCGGTAAAAGCGCTTCTCTCATTTTTTCGCCGAGAGAAGCCGAAATCAAATAAAGCATCGTTCCACCTCGCTTACGCTATCGTTTCAAAAGTATATCCCGGGAAGATTACTCCTCGAATTTCTTCGGATTGCTTTCGATCACTATATCGCGCTTAAAATCTCGCAAAGCCGAAACGAACGCGTCTCTTTGCTTTTTGGGCACGCAAACGATCAAAAAAGAAACGGTTTGCTCTCCCCTTTCCGTACCGTAATAGTAGAGCGCGGAAACGCCGCTCTCCTCGTCCGTTACCAATTTGATCAAATTCTCCTTCCGAACGCGTTTTTTGAAAAACAGGCGCGAAACGGAAATCTCATTCTCCGAAAAGGTGTAATTCGAAAAACAAACGAGAAAGAGGATCGTAAGGAAGCAAAGCGAAAACAGCGCTATGGTCAAAGCGTCCGTTACGGGATAGACCGAAATAAATCCGCCCGCATTTCCGAGTCTCAATGCGGCAAACACGACGGATAATACGCTGACCGCAAGAAGCAGCGCATAGACCACGTAAGCCGATATCGGAAATGCATAACGAAATTTTTTCATATATAAAGTATATCACCTTTTTCTTTTTTTGTTAAACGATTTTCACTTCTCCGGCGCGCGCTTCGCCGCTCTGACTCCTTCGATTATCGACGAACGAATTCGAAAACGATCGAAGATTTTTCGATCGGTAAAAAAAAAGCGGCGGAAAACCGCCGCATTTTTTACAAACAACCGTTTTATCAGAAGATCGCGAGAAGGAATCCGGCCGCAACGGCGGAACCGATAACACCCGCGACGTTCGGCCCCATAGCGTGCATCAAAAGATAGTTGTCGGGGTTCCATTTCTTGCCTTCGTTATGCGCTACGCGCGCCGCCATAGGCACGGCGGAAACGCCGGCTGCGCCGATCAAAGGATTGATCTTGCCTTTGGTAATCCAGCACATCAATTTGCCCATCAATACGCCGCCCGCCGTAGAGAAGCAGAAAGCAACGAGTCCCAGCACGACGATGAGCAGAGTATCGACGGTAAGGAAGCTGTCGAACTGAGCCGTCGCGCCGACGGAGATCCCGAGGAAAAGCGTTACGATGTTCATAAGCGCATTTTGCGCGGTATCCGACAAACGATCGGTTACGCCGCATTCTTTTAAGAGGTTACCGAACATCAAGCAGCCGAGAAGCGGCGCCACGCTCGGAAGCAGAACGCAGGTAATGATCGTAACGACGATCGGGAAAATGATTTTTTCCTTTTTGGAAACGGTACGGAGCTGTTCCATCTTGATCATACGCTCTTTCTTCGTCGTCAAAAGGCGCATGATCGGCGGTTGGATCAAGGGGATCAACGCCATATAAGAGTATGCGGCGATCGCGATCGCACCGAGTTTTTCGGGCGCAAGCGTCTTGGTAACGAAGATCGCGGTCGGGCCGTCAGCACCGCCGATAATCGCAACGGAAGCCGCTACTTCTCCGGTAAAACCGAAGGTGATCGCAAGGATCAACGCCATATAAATACCGAGCTGAGCCGCCGCGCCGAGAATCAAGGATTTCGGATTCGCAAGCATCGGACCGAAATCCGTCATCGCGCCTACTCCGATAAAGATGATACAAGGATAAATACCCGTCTTTACGCCGATATACAGAATGTCCAGCAAACCGCCGTGGTTTAACACTTCGCCGTAATTGATCGATCCGTTAAACCAATACTCCGAATGGAACAAAGCGTTCGCTTCGGTATTCAATCCGGGAAGATTCGTTAAAAGCATTCCGAACGCGATACCGACGAGAAGAAGCGGTTCGAATTTTTTCGCAATTCCGAGGAACAGAAGCAAAGCGGCAACGAGGATCATAACGATCTGCTGCCAATGGATCATAGAATATCCCGATCCGTTCCACAGATTTTTCAGAATTTCACCTATATTAACAGCACTCATATACCCCTCACGCAATCTCAAAGAGCGGCGTTCCGATCTGCACCTGCGTTCCCTTCGGCGCAAGCACAGCTACGAGCGTTCCATCCTTCGTGGCGGTAATCTCGTTTTCCATCTTCATCGCTTCCACGAGCATAACGACTTCCCCTGCTTTGACCTTATCGCCTACGCTCTTTTTGACGGCGACCACAACGCCGGGAAGAGGCGAAGGAGTTGCGTTTCCGCTCGCAGCGGGAGTCGGAGCTGCTTGAGGCGCGGGAGAAGCGGCGACGGGGGCGGCGGGAGAAGCGGCCGCGGGGGCGGCAATCGCGTCATACTCGGCAAGAAGCTCGGCATTCCCCTTTTCCACTTCGACTTCGTATATTTTACCGTTCAATTTAACTTTATATTTCATTTTATTTACCCTCCTCGGTGACTTCTTTTACGGATATGAACCTGAGTTCGTTCAAGGGCGTTTGCAATTCGTCCGCCACGATCGCCATGATCATTGCGGCAGTGCGCTCGTCCACGTTATTCAATTTGATTTGACCGCTGCTTCCCGGCGCAAGCGCGGGTTCCTCGGCGGGCTTTTCAGACTCGATCTTCGCCTTCTTTCCCTTTTTGTCAAGCGAACGAATGATGAATGAAAGAAGGAATATAAATCCCATCAAAACGACGAGAACGAACAAAACGAGAACGAATCCGACTAACGCAAGCAAAAGCCCTTGCGGTACGGTAAATTTCGTTGCAATCAAACTTGCCATATATCAATCCTCCACCTTTTCGATGGTATATTTGACCTGTTTTTCTTCTTTTTCTTTTCTTGCGGCAAAGAACTTTTCGGCAACTTGCGGGAATGCGATATAGGACAATACGTCCTCATCCGACTTTGCTACGCCGGCGAGTTCTTTCTTCGTTTTTTCGAAAAGCGGCTCCAACGTATCGGCAAAACGGCAAGTAATGGGCTCTTCGTCTCCGAGAACTTGTTTTTTCAATTCCTCATTGACCTTGCCGGGCGCCTTTCCGTATTCGCCGCGGAGATATGCTTTAACCTCTTTACTGACGTTTACGTAACGACCGTTCAAAACGTTACTCGTGGCTTGCACGCCGACCATTTGGCTCATCGGCGTTACGAGCGGAGGATATCCGAGATCCGCTCTGACTTTCGGCGTTTCAAGCAAAACTTCGTCCAACCGATCGAGAGCGTTTTGCATTTCAAGCTGCGATATCAGGTTGGAAAGCATTCCGCCGGGAACTTTATAATTCAATGCGTCCGTATCGGTCGCGAGAACTTTGGTTTTGAGCGTTCCGTTTTTAACGAATTCCGCAAAAACAGGTTTGAAAAAGTCGTTTACCTTTTTGAGAACGGCGGTATCGAGCGGGATCTCGTAACCGAGTTGGTTGAGTGCGTATGCAAGCGTTTCGGTAGCGGGCTGCGAAGTACCGCCGGAGAAAGCGCTCGTCGCGGTATCCAAAACGTCCACACCGGCTTCCACCGCTTTTAAGCAGGTCATAAAGGCAAGGCCGGTCGTGCAGTGCGTATGCAAAATAACGGGAAGACCGACGGAATCTTTCAAAGCGGAAACGAGATCGTACGCTTCTTTCGGGCCCATGACGCCCGCCATATCTTTGATACAAATCGTTTCGCAACCCATCTTTTTCATCGTCTTGCCGACTTCCACGAAGTTCGCAAGGGTATGGACGGGGCTGGTCGTATAGCTGATCGCACCGGAAGCGATCGCGCCGCGCTTGATGGTTTCGTCCACGGCGACTTCGATATTGCGCATATCGTTCAAAGCGTCGAAGATACGAATGATATTGATCCCGTTCGCGACGGAGCGTTCGACGAACTTGCGAACGACGTCGTCCGGATAGTGCTTATATCCGAGCAGGTTTTGCCCTCTCAAAAGCATTTGAAGCTTGGTATTCGGCATCGCTTTCCTGATGCGGCGAAGTCTCTCCCACGGATCTTCTCCGAGGAAGCGCAAGCAGCTGTCAAAGGTGGCGCCGCCCCAGCATTCGACCGAGTAATAGCCCGCTTGATCCATCGTGCCGAGGATCCCTTCGAATTTATCAATGGGAAGCCTCGTTGCGATCAGAGACTGGTTCGCGTCTCTAAGCACCGTTTCGGTAAACTGAACTTTCATATTCCCTCCTATCTGAATGGCGGCGAAAGCCGCAAACAAAATTTTTCCGTATAACAGTATAACAAATTACGCGCGCGCGGGCAAAACGTTTTTCAAATAAAAAAAGAGAAAAAGATAAAAATATCAACCGAATAGGACGTTTTTAAGCAAGACCGACGTCAAGCGCCAGCATAACGACGAATCCGATCGCAAAACAAACCGTGGAAATATTTGTATGCTCCCCTTTCGCCGTTTCGGGGATAAGCTCCTCTACTACGACGTAAAACATCGCGCCCGCCGCAAATGATAAAAGATAAGGCAATATCGGAAGAAAAATTTTTGCGAAAAAAATGGTCATAAGCGCGCCGATCGGCTCGATCACCCCGGACAAAACACCGTACCAAAAAGTTTTGCCCTTTGCCATGCCCTCCGCACGAAGCGGCATGGATACGATGGCGCCCTCGGGGAAATTTTGCAACGCGATACCGATCGACATAACGACGGCACCCATCAAAGTAATACTTTGATTACCATACAGCCAGCCCGCAAAGATCACCCCGACCGTCATTCCTTCCGGCAGATTGTGAAGCGCCACGGCAAGAAACATCTTGGTCGTATTTTTGAGTCCGCTATGCACGCCCTCTTCCGTTTTGTCATTATGAATGTGCGGGATCAAAATATCCAGCGCAAGCAAAAACAGCATACCGATCAAAAACCCGATAACCGAAGGGATAAACGCCAGCCTTCCCATCCACTTGGATTCTTCCAGCGCCGGAAGGATCAGGCTGAAAAAAGAGGCGGAAACCATGATTCCGGCGGCAAACGCCGTCAAACCTTTTTTCAGCTTGGGATCGATTTCTCTTTTGAGGAAAAACACGCAAGACGCGCCCAAACAAGTACCGAACAACGGCAACAGTATTCCTATGATAACGTTCGTCCATTTGCCCAACATTCCGAAATCCCCTTTACAATCAATACAAATATACTATATTAAAAACTCAATGTAAATCGAACGTATATGTTTTTTGTTTTTTTTCTTTAATGAAAAAAGCGCGCCCGGTAAGGTGCGCTTCCATTAGGGAATTTTCGGTACGGCTGTTCTTTGAGAATCAGGCGTGGCGTGATGCCACGGTTTTTTCTTTGTTTGGTTCAATCAAAGTCCGGAATTTCTACGGATCCGATGAAGTTGTAAATGATCGTTTAAGTGGGCGAGAAGCCTTGCAGAACCTACGACCAAACAACGTTTGGTATAGTAGGCTAAATTATCCTTTTCTCCTATGCAGTAATCCCCAAGTAATCATATAAATTCTTGAAGAAATCACTCAAAGTACGTTCAGCATTGCCATTTAACAGCTCCTCGTTACAAATGCGAAATATGTCGTAACCTAAGAACTTCATAGCTCGATCGTATTCTACTTGTTTTGCATATTTTTCTAAATCAATTTTATTTTCTGATAAAAAATGAGAGCTACCATCTAATTCGATAATTATTCTTTTTCCAGCATATATTATAAGAAAATCCATCCTTTGAAAGGTTAGCTCTTCATTAAAAGCGCATTTTTTTCGCTCGAATTTTGTTTTTGGGTCATAATGTAAGTACACCTGCGGGATTAATACAGGATGATCTTCTTTGTAGTAATTCGCCCTATAATAGTCTTGGACAAGCAATTCATTTTTTTGCAATTGTTTCTGTTTATCATACCAAAAATATTTTTGTTTATTTTTTAACCACCAATTATTAAAATCCTTATATAACAAACTATCGCCAATTTCTTCATCATACACTAACATATCATCGGAATTTATAACTTCCAAATCTCCATCCAAAACTTGTTTTATTCTAATATCGGGTTTTGCTTTTGAAACGCCAAAAAGCAAATATTTTGTTGCAGAAAAAACCTGCCTATTTGAAATCTTAAAAATGGGTTCAGCTATTATGCTTTGTTCAATTGGTGTAAATGTATCGGGTAAAATGAACTTACTCGTATTGTCATTTTGTATAAAATGGCAGATAACATCAATTTTACTTGCATACATCGTTTCTACATCAAAATTGATATGTATTTTGCTAAAAAATGATTGGAGCTGACTTAATATATTACTTATATTTTCTATTTGACTTCTACTCCTAGAAGTCAAATAATAATTGCCTTTATTGAGCCTTGACGTGTTTTCATCAAACCAATTTACAATATAATAATGCAAACGTCCGAACACAAAATTTACTTGTTTTTCCTCATAGTGATAAAGAGGCGCGTAAATATCCGCATCTGCATTAACCAAAATATCATGCAATATATTGCCTGTCTCTTCTCTAAGCATATATTCAGGGAAAAACTTCTTGCATATTATTTCAAATTTTGTTACTTGTTCAGCCGTAAGAAGATTCATTGATTTTCTCCAAATAGTTTTACTCCATAGGTTTAATCATTGACTCGATGAAGGCGATTTCGGATTCGTCGAGGCTGTATTTGGCGTATAGTTGCTTATCAATTTCAGGAATGGATTTGCTCCAATCAATATCCGAATTTGCAGTAAAATCTTGAAGCGGAACATTTAGCCAAACACCCTTTTTATTGTCTTGCGTTACCTTTAATGTTCCAAGTAGTGCTCTTGCAAATTTGCTCTTTATATATTTAAAAGCCGCATTTGCCTCAAATAAAGTATTGAATGCTCCAATGCTTATAAATGTTTGAGTATGTCCGATCAGGGGTTCCCCAATCAGGGGTGTTGATAAAACTTCGCCTATTGCACCTGAACCATTTGCTTTTGGAATTATGATCTTATAATAGTCGAGATTCGCATGCGGCTCCAAATAATCTTTTTGGATCCATTTGTAATACCTTTGAGTCCCGATAAGACCAATCAATTGGACATACTCTTTCCCGTCAATGGGTTGATCATCATACAGCACATCAGCCAACTTTGAAAAAATATTTGTTGTCACGTCATAAGTGTGCCCCTTACTAAGTCTATTCGCAATTTTAGGGTGCTCTTGATGCAACTTTTTGCTCAATTTATAACTTTCCGGCGCAAAAACAAAATTGGCAATACTGACAAACCTTTCATTAACAACCTTGTGTAAAATTGAGTTCAACTCCGGGTAAGCTGTAAATGTACCAATTTTGCCGAAGCTTTGATTTTTATCATGATAGGTAATAACTATTCCGCCTTTCGCTCCTGTTTCAGGGAACACCTTAGAATTATCAGGCTCATAAAATGTTACCTTTAAATGTTCATCTTTTAACATTTTTTGATTCCATGTCTTTGGTGTTTTTCCAACGTTAAATAAAAACTTTGCAGGGGTAATCATACATGAAATGTTTGATAATCTGTATGAAATATCCATAAAATAGTTATATATTGCTGGCTCGCTCGTATCTGAGGCAATTCCTTGATACGGCGGATTTCCTACTACTGCATCGAATTTAATCATATCTGTTTCTCCTTGTTCGGGATCGTCTGTCAAATTAACCTCATTAAACGGTTTGTTTTGTGTTAGAATTTTCGTGATTTTATCGTAGTCGATTTCATCATCCGTTTTCACTTCCAACAAATCCGTTGCAACAAACTCGCTTGCGATATTCGCCACGTTCAGTCCGAGCATTTCATAGAGTTTTCTTGTAAGTTCATAGCAAACGGACGATTTCGGAATGGTATAAATCATATTTGCGACGATTGCCTTATCTATTCCGATCGTCGTCATTTTTTTGCAAAGCGCAACGGCGTATTCGCCAGACGTGCCGGCAATATCCAAAATTCTGCCGTGTCTTTCAGCAATTTCTTTCATGAAGTCATCGGGGAACAGATTTACCATATCATCGCAGATCTTCGACGGGGTAATGACGATAGCGTCGCCAAGTTTACCGAACTTTTTGACTGCAACGTTCGCCTTATCTTCGGGCGACATATCAGACTGCGACAAATCGTTCAGGTCTTGAATTCTATAATCCAAGTCGCTTAACTTAAATTTGTCCATCTTTTGGTGAATCAGCCTCAGCACCTGTTTATTTAGCCCGAGATTTTTTGCAATACGGCGATTGTCTTCCGAATCAAATTTGTCTATGATATCGGAAACGGAAATCACCCTGTCCTTTGTAATGAAAGCAAACAACAGGATACGGACATAATAGCTTTGAATCTTTTTAGTCAGGCTTATTTCTTGTTTACGCTGTTCATCCGCTGTCGTCGGTTCGGATTGCCCGTTTTCGGCCGGGTTCGCCCCCGTTTCGTCATCGTTATCGAGCGTTTCTCCGTCGGGAACATCAAGATTTCCATTTTCGTCGTCATCTTCGCCGCTACTTTCATTCGCAGGTACAGACAACCCCGATTTGGAGCCGATTTCGTTTTCTTGCTCGATAACAGAACGGAAAAAGTCGTCTTCCAACAAGCTCAAATCGACAGGTGTTTCAAGGGCTTCATCCTTAATGCCTTTATCCTTTTGATAATTGCTGACCGCCGTCAAAATATCCGCCGCTTTTACCTCTGCAATTTTGTCCGCATTGATCGTGACGATAGGAGAAATGCGAAGTTCTTTTTGGATACGACTTTCCAATTCGGAATTACCGCCTGTCTCCACATTGGCGTTGTAGATTTTGGATTTGGTTTCTTGCATGACAAACATTCTGTTCGGCATAAAATCGACGAGCAGAGTTTGAGGTTTCATATTATATTTGATCGTATCGCCGCTATCGTCAACGTACGTTTTGATATATTGGTTTTGCAAGCGGAACACGGCTTGATCGTATTCCTGCGGAGAAGCCGTATCTTTCAAATATAACATCGTATCCCATTCGGGGACTGTGCTACCCGTAAGCATACGATTGACGGTAAGCGTTATTGTTTTTTCTCCGTTTGTTTCCGCATTGTGGATAGCGGTTTTTATTGAATTGGAATCTCTGTATGCGTTCGGATTATCCACACCGGAGATATTGATGATTTTATAACCATTCAGATTGCGGAACTTATCGGCATTGTCTTTGATAAGCGTTTCCAAAGCATCGCAAGAAGCACAATAAGGTAAGACTATGACAATATGGCGGCACATTTTGCCGTCCTTGATTTTGCCATAATCCAAAAAGCCCAAAAGATTATCATCGTTCTTGCTACCGTCGATAACCTCTAACAAGTCAAGGATTTCCTGCTCAAACTTGAACTTTTTATGTAAACCGGTATCAACTTTTCTAATGGATTGCGGTTTGAAAAGCGCAGAGAAAGCATAGGTGGTGCCTGATTCTCTCAATTCTTCAAGCCGCTTGCGGGAAGACTCGTTTGGATGAAAAGCAAAACGGACCATTTGAGGAAATCCATAGTATGGGTTATCCCATTCTTTATAGTTATCGTCCAAAATGTGCGCTTTGTCCCACGCCTTCTGCTCGTCAACAATATCTGTGAACTGATAAAAGGCAATAATATCTTCTTTTTTGAATTCGCTGCCCATCAAAATACGGTAAGGCGTACCGGATAGGTGGATCGTCGTATCCGCAGACAGCGTTTTGACAACGGTATCCGCATCCTCCACGTCCACAAAGTCATCTTCATCTTTCTTGTTTTTTACATCCTTTTCATATCCCGAAGCCTTCAAAACGGCACCGTATTTTTCGGCTCGTGCGCCGAAATGCGTTTCATCAACAAGCAAAAGGTCGATTGATTGACCAAAAACCTCTTGATGTTTGTCTTTGATCATGTCGCCTTGTAAATCCTGAAGAGTCAAAAAGACTGCGACTTTCCTATTTTGAGAAAGTTTTTCCGTAATGATATGATTGTTGCGGCTTAATTCATCGCTCGAAATAAAATCATAATCGGCAAAGTTCACATGACTCTCGACCGTCTTTTTCCATTCAAGACGAACGTCGGCTTTTGCAGAAACGATTACAACCAATTTTGCATTCATTTCTAATGCGCAGCACATAGAAGTAAACGACTTACCAAAACGCATAACCGCATACATCAAAAGATTTTTATGCCCGTTTTCTCGCGCCATTTTGAACGCTTTTACTGTTTTTTCTTGATTGGGACGGAGCGGATAGTTTTCTGTACGAGCAAACGTAAACGTTTCGGTTAAACGGTTTTCCGCATTGTAGAATTGATATTTTCCGGCATTTTCGGAATAGTCTTTTTCTATATCGGTGATAGCTTCCGTGACATCTTCAGCGGTTGCATTCTTGAAAAACTCTCTCGAATAATAAACCCCTGTCGGTAAGCCAGTCGGCAAAAGCCTTTCTCTGTGTTTGTCTGTTTCCAAAAATTGATGTATGGCAAAGTCGCGGAAATAAACATTGTCGTTTACTTTCGCCGTGCCTTCAAATTGTTTGATCAATTCTGGAAAGTGTTCGCGCCATTCTTTCAAACGATCCGATACAGGGCGGTAAGTGTCGCCGACCTTCAAATAGTTCGGGATCGTATTTGTTGTAAAAGCATAGATACGCGGCTCAACTCTTCCAATTATGATTTCATCTAAAAGTGTTTTATCTACCATAAATCATCCTTTTTTCAGTAAAGACACGAACTTTACTTTCTTTGAGGCATCCCAGTCCATCACATAGCAATAAATTCCGTTATGCTTGTTGGGGTTATTCGTTTTACATCCGTCACAAACCTCTTCGTGAACTTCTTCGCCAAAGAGAGTGTAATCAATTCTTTTTTCGTTGTGGCAACTTTCGGGAATAACGAATTTCAGTCCATCCATCTGCCAAATATTCCACGAAAGTATCTCGGCGATTTCGCGCAGGTACTCTTTGATGGGATAGACGCCGAATTTGTTTTCGTAATAGTCGCAGAATGTGAATAAAAGGTTTTCTCTTGCGAGCAGAACGTTATCGCCTTGCCAGTCGTAGCCGTAGATACTCTTGTATGCTTCTTTTGCCCACGCACACCAATCTTGCTCGACGTCGGTGTTTTCGGAAACGATACGGAGTTTCCTGTCGAGCAAGCCGATACGGTCTTTTACTGGTATGACATCACCCGTAACGGTATCATATCGGCTGGCAAGATAGGGTGCTTCGCCGCAAGTGATCTCAAGACGTTGCGCCTTGACGTATTCTTGCCACGTTTTGCCGTCGGGGAAGGTCACTTTCTCTTGGTTTGTCGTCCAGCCTTTTTCCGTTTCTGTGTTGAAAATATTTTTGCGCCCAAACCAAGCGTTATCGACGAGATTATTTTGCTTGTTGCATATCCACGAGGGCGTAAAAACTTCCGCTTTGTCGCGGACACGGGAGAGCTGCTCTTGCTTCGTCTTCTCTGTGCGCGGTTTTATGAGATTGCCGTTCGTTCCGGTGATGGCATAGATTTCTATATGGTCGTTTTTGCCGTAACCGAAACCTTTTTGAGCGTAGTTATCCGTAGCCCAAATGATATTCTTGCCGGAAGAATTGTCTTTGAGCAGAATAGAAAGCAGAGATGAGTCCATCTCCAGTATCTTATTCTCTTTTACGTCAACCCTGATTTCTTTTGCCATTGAGGTTACCTTCTCATTAAGTATGCGAGTAGGTCGCAAGCTTCTTTCATGTCTTTTGCTTTTGAATACGCATCAATAGAATTGATCCATGCCGCCTTTTGCTGATAGGATAAACTTATGTCATTCCATATTATTTGCTTAATGGCTTCCGTTTGGGCTTTTTCTAATCTTTTATGGTTAATATAATCATATAAATTCATTTGGTTAAATTCCTTATGCGCGCATTATTCGTCCGTCTCAACGATTTCCATTATATCGGAAATATCGCACTGTAAGACTTTACAGATTTTAACGAGGATCTCCGTATTGACGTTTTCGTTACGCCCGAGTTTCGCAAGGGCCGTCGTCGTAATACCCGTTGCTTCTCGCAAATCCTTCTTTTTCATATCCTTATCAATCAATAATTTCCATAGTTTTTTATAACTGACAGCCATATTGACACCTTCCCGGTTAGAATTAAACATATTATATCATAAAAAGCGAGAAATTCAACATTAAATCCAATATTTGGATTGAAAATCCTAAAAAAATTTATATCATCTGTCGATGATGTACTTCGACGCTCGAATAATTGCGCAAGCGCTTATTCTCGCTTGCATTATAAAACAAAATAGGCACTTGGAAATTCCAAATACCTGTTTTGCTTGACCGCTTGAAAGTGCAATTACCATAAAATTTTATTTTTTCATAAAATCCCTAATGGAACAGCACTAAGGTGCGCTTTTTATCTTTGGATCCGTTTATTCTTCAATGGAAATCGTAATGTTTCCGGTAGATGCGGTTAGCTCGCATTTGTGATCGCCCGCGCTGTCGGGAACGCGCACTTTACCCGTTCCGGAGTCCGCTACGAACCTTTTGGGAGTTCGAAGAGAGCCCGTGATGTTACCCGTAGAGGTCTTTGCCTCGATCTCCGCCGCGTCCGAACGATCGAACCTTATATTTCCGGTACTCGTTTTCAAGGTAAACTTTTCCGCCGCGATGACGTTTTCCAGAACGATATTCCCCGTACTTGCTTTTGCGTCAAGATTTTTGCAGGTGACATCCGTAAGGCAAGCGTTGCCCGTAGAAGTCCGTGCTTCCATATTCTCGTCGCAAACACAGGAATCCGCCTTAACGTTGCCCGTAGAGGCGCAAAGCTCCACCGCCTTCGCATGGGCGTTTTTCACCTCGATATTCCCCGTACTTGTCGAAATGCCGAGTAGCCCCGTAGTCGAAGCATAGCATCTTACGTCACCCGTTTTGCCGGAGACGCCGATACTCCCAAAAGTAAACGTTTCGGGAATGTTGACGTTGCCCGTACTAACCTTAACCTGCAAAGACTCGTATTCTTTTGCGGGAAGGTACACCGTCATCGTAAGATTATTTAAAAAGAAGTTGATATGCTCAAACCATTCTCTGTTTTTTTGCCCGACAATTTTCAAAACGCCGTTCTCGATGATAACGTTATGCTTCATCTTTTTCCGTTCCGTACATACCACGCTGAACGTGCCGTTTTTCGAAAGTTCAAAGTTTACGTCCGTAGCCTGCGTGTCGATTACGATCTGATCAAACGCCCCTTCTGCGGTATAGGTATTGATCTCCGCTTTTGCGGTTCTGAGTTTCGTGTAGTCGTATCCGACGGAAGCGAAAACGCCCCAAAACAGCGCACCGCCCGCGATAATAAGAATAATCGCAACTACAATCAATCCTTTCTTCATTCCGCCTTCTCCTTTTTGATAAACAATCTTTTGATAGCGACGCCAAGTTTGCCGCCAAGCTTCATAATTCCTTTGGATGCGACCTTACAAGCGACAATCCAAACAATTGCGGCGCCCGCCGAGATCGATCCTATGCTGAGCATCGCAAATCCCTGCGTTAAAAAACCTTGAAAACCGTACGCTGCCGCTATGACTACGCCGCCGATCGCCGCACCGCAAAAACCGACTTCGACGCCCCAAAAGGCAATACAGAGGGAAAACAACGCGAGATACAACGAAAAGATGATCGCAAAAAAAATGATGAGAAGTGAAAACCATAACGGAAATCCAAGAATAAGAAGCACCGTCTTCCCGCCCGATGTGGATTTTTTCGGCTTGATCCTTTCCTTGACAAGCTTCCCGATCGGCACCTCCGAAACCGCTTGCGATACGATGCTGCCCATCGAACCGACTCCGGCGACCGCGGCCTCTTCCGAGAATCCTTCTTCCATTCGATCGTCGATCATCTCACTGTAAAAAGACAAACGTTCGTCAACCTCATCTTTCGGAAGTCCCGCCAGGGCAAGTTTAAGTTTGGACAAAAATTCTTGCTTACGCATGATTACCTTCCTCCTTACTTACAAAATGATAAATGCTGACCACTTCTTTCCATTCATCTTTAAAATCTTCAATGCGCCCTACCCCTGCCCGAGTAATATGATAGTACTTTCTGAGCCTGCCGGCGTGCTCCGTAGAGCGTACCGTCAACATATTTGCCGCTTCCAAACGTTTCAGGATCGTGTACAACGTGGATTCCGATAATTCCACGTAAGGTTTTAAGTCCTTGATGATCTTGTATCCGTAGGAATCTTCGTTTTTAATGGCGGCAAGGACGCATACGTCCAGCAAGCCACGTTTCAATTGGATATCCATGGAATACCTCCTCCTTTTCAATACATCATAATGCGAAGTATTGCGCGTTGTCAAGTATCGACACAAAAAAAAAGAACTCACTCTTTCAAGCGAGTTCGACCCCCGGGCTCTTGTTTACAACAAAGCAAATCGTTTTTATTATTTTTCTGCTTTGTTTTAAACTTCGGTCAGCCGCTGAAAACAGCAGAAATCAACTGCTGTTTTTTCAAGTTATATTCTCCCTTCGGGACAGTTATATTTCTCGCTGCCGCGAGAAGTTATATTATATTCGCCTCCAAACTGCGCGAAGCGCAATATCACTCGCGAAGCGAATATAACCGGGCGAAGCCCAATATCACTCGCCGCAGGCGAATATAACTGAAAGAACCCTGATTTGATAGACAAATCAGGGTTCTTTCATGGCTGGGGTGGCAGGATTTGCTCTTGTTTAAAACAAAGCAAATCGTTTTTTATTATTTTTCTGCTTTGTTTTAAACATCGGTCAGCCGCTGAAAACAGCAGAAATCAACTGCTGTTTTCTTTACGCTCTCGTTCAAATCCTGCCGTAAAGAAAAAAAGAACTCGCTCTTTCAAGCGAGTCCGATTGGCTGGGGTGGCAGGATTTGAACCTACGGATGCGAGAGTCAAAGTCTCGTGCCTTACCGCTTGGCGACACCCCAATGATGAAAAAGTGGGGTGAGTAGAGAGATTCGAACTCTCGGCCTCCAGGGCCACAACCTGGCGCTCTAACCAGCTGAGCTATACCCACCATCTGCTTTGTGCTGGCGAGCCAGGAGGGATTCGAACCCCCGACCTACGGCTTAGAAGGCCGTTGCTCTATCCGGCTGAGCTACTGGCCCATATTCCGCCAAGCACTATTGGAGCGAGTGATGGGAATCGAACCCACACGACCAGCTTGGAAGGCTGGGATTCTACCGTTGAACTACACCCGCACAAAATCAGTAGCAGCGTGATTTATAATACAATGTTACAAACCTCGATGTCAACTATATTCGATCAAAATTTATGATTTCCGCAAAATATTTACCGCCATCGACCGTTATCTTCGCCGCAGTCGCCGCGCCGCCGTAAGAAGAAGAGGCGCTTCCGGGGTTTACAAACAGAACGCCTTCTATTTCCTGTATCTCCGCGCGATGCGTATGCCCGAATAAAACGACGTTTATATTCTCTTCTTTCGCTTCCCGAAGGAGCCATACCAGCCCCGTTTTAACGTGTTCTTCGTGTCCGTGCGTCAAAAGGATCCTAACGCCTCCGAGATCGAGAATGCGCCGAGTCGGCGTTTCGTCCCAAAGATCGCAATTCCCACGAACGAAAATAAACTTATCGGGATATTCGTATTCGAATCCTCTGATTTTGGAAAGCCCGTCTCCGAGAAAAACCACGTAATCGCTTTTCTCAAATGCGGCTTCCATTTCCTTGTCGCTATCACCGTGCAGATCCGAAAAAACCGTAATGATCATAGTTGTTTCAATAAATTCTCCAACGCGCGCGCCCGATGGCTTACGCCGTTTTTCTCCTCTTCGGAAGCCTCTCCGAAGGTCTTTTCCAATTCGTATGAATAAAACAAAGGATCGTAGCCGAAGCCGCCTTTCCCTTTTTCCTTTTCTAGTATTTCCCCCTTTACTTCCCCTTCCCCTACGAGATAATCGCCGTTCGGATACAAAAGTACGACGGTTGAGAGGAAAGAAGCCGAGCGGTCTTTCTTCTGCGATAGCTTTTGAAGCAGTAAGGCGTTATTCTCTTCGTCCGTTGCTTTTTCGCCCGCAAAACGAGCGGAATAAACGCCGGGGGCTCCGCCGAGAGCGCGAACGGAGAGACCGCTATCGTCCGCAAGTACCGCTTTATCCGTATAGGAAGACACGGCTCGCGCTTTGATGAGCGCGTTTCCGAGAAAAGTCGTTGCCGATTCTTCCGCTTCACAGCGGATCCCGAGATCTGACAACGAATAAATCGCGCTGAACTTCCCGTTCAAAATTTCGCGTATTTCTCTTACTTTATTCTTATTGTTACTTGCGATAACGAGTTCCATACTTATGATCTTATTCCGTTCTGAGCGCAACGACAGGGTCTTTTTTCGCGGCGATCTTGGAAGGAATAAAGCCCGCTATAAAAGACAGGAACATACTGATAAGGACGAGAATGAGCGCCCCGAGCGGAGGCAATGCCGCGATGCCTTTCAACTCCGTTAACGAACCGATGATCAAATTGATCGGGATATTCAAAAGCAAAGTTATGATAATGCCGAACATACCCGCCATAAATCCGACCGTCAAAGTTTCCGCGTTAAACAGCCGCGAAATATCGCGCTTGCTCGCGCCGATCGAGCGAAGGACTCCGATCTCTTTCGTTCGCTCCAAAACCGAAATATAGGTTATGATCCCGATCATAATGGACGACACGATGAGCGAGATCGAAACGAAAGCGATCAAAACGTAAGAAACCGTATTGATAATGGTGCTGACCGAGCCCATCAAGCTTGCGACCATATCGTTATATTTGATTTGCTTATCTTGCGAAACGCCTGCGTTATATTCTTTTACAAGGGAAGCGAATTGCTCTTTTTCCGCAAACCCTTTCGCGTAAAAATAAATGGCGCTCGGCGAATCGAGACTGACGGCGCCGAGAGTGGTCAAAACCGTTTCAACGCTTTCACCCTCTTCAAAGGCGTTTCCGGTAAGGACGTTTACGGAGGGATTCTCTTTTTGAGCCAGGACGATCGCGGTTTCGTTCGTCTTTTCGATCACGTACTCGGTCAGATCCTTGTTATAACCGATAACGCCGCTCATAATAGCGGAGGTAACCCCGTCTTTCGGGCGGATAATTCCCGCGATCTTGATCGTGATCGCGCGATCTAAGACGCCGTTCATATAGGTTGCGTTGTTTTCTTTATTGACCCAAACGCCGTCCTTTTCTTCGTAAGTATCCGCACCGAGAACGATCTTATAACTCGTTCCGATCAAAGTCTCGAAATCGTAAGTGGAAGACGAAACCTGCTCTTTTTGCGAGTTCGCAAACACTTGCGTAATGGTTTTCAAACCGATCGCGCAAAGAAGATAGTCGCTTATGCGGTTGTATTTATCCACGGAAAGAACGACCTCGAACTCGTCGCCGTCCGCTTCTTCGTGCGCCTTCGGCCAATTCCCTTCGAGGACGTCGTATTGCTCGTTCAGAAGCGCTTTATTATCCGCAAGTTCTTCCCAAATCGAGATCTCGTTCATCATCGAACGCATATATTCCGTCATCAAAGCGCTGTTTTCCCCGCCGAAAGCCGCCTGCATTTCGCTCGGGACTTCGTAAGGATACAGTTTCGTGTTCGCCAACGTGGAATACTCGCTTTTATAGATGGAAAAGTTCGTTGCGTAAACATATTTGATCGCGTTTGAGATCGCGTCGAAACGATCGCGGTTCTCTTCGATCCAAACTTTGAAAGATTTCAGGTCGTTTACGTTCATCGCGCCCGTAAGCCCTTGCAAGATTTTAGCGAGAACGTCGTTCGAATAAACGGTTTTCTCCGCGGGATACGGCTCCTTGGTCGAAGAATCCCGATTCATAAGCTCGGTCAGAGCGTCTGTGGAATAAGACGTTTCGCTGACGATTACGGGATAGCCGGATAACGTGTCTCGTTCGAGCCTGTCGATATAATGCTGAAAACCGTTTGAAAGAGAGAGGATCAACGCGATCCCGATAATGCCGATACTGCCGGCAAAAGAGGTTAAGAACGTTCTCCCCTTTTTGGTAAACAAATTACGAATGGAAAGCGAAAACGCGGTTATGAACGACATACTCGGCTTTTTCTTTCCGTTATTCTTTTTCGAACGCGCGTTTTCTTTTTCTTCCGAGGAAGGTTCCGCTTTTTCTTCGATCGCCCGTTGCTTTGCCTTCTCCTCTTCTTCTTCGGCGGGAGAAACGGGCGCGCTATCCGACACGACTTCGCCGTCTTTCAATCGGATAATGCGCGAAGAATATTTTTCGGCAAGCTCGGGGTTATGCGTGACCATTATTACGAGCTTATCCTGCGCGACTTCTTTCAAAAGTTCCATGATCTGCACGCTGGTTTCGGTATCCAAAGCGCCGGTCGGTTCGTCCGCAAGAATGATATCGGGATTATTTACGAGAGCACGCGCGATCGCAACGCGCTGCATTTGACCGCCGGAAAGTTGGTTCGGAAGCTTGGTCAGTTGATCGCCGAGTCCGACCTTTTTCAGCGCGTTTTCCGCCATCATCTTTCTTTCCGCTCTTTTAACGCCGGACAAAGTCAGCGCAAGCTCCACGTTTCCGAGGACGGTTTGATGCGGGATCAGGTTATAGGATTGAAACACGAAACCGATCGAATGATTGCGGTAATTATCCCAATCGCGATCTTTGTATTCCTTGGTGGAAACGCCGTTTATGATAAGATCGCCGCTCGAATAATGGTCCAATCCGCCGATGATATTGAGAAGAGTCGTTTTGCCGCAGCCGGAATGCCCGAGGATCGAAACGAATTCGCTTTGGCGAAAGGTCATTCCGACGCCTTTCAGCGCGCGAACTTCGGTATCGCCGGAAACGTAATTTTTAACGATATCTACAAGCTGTAACATATCTCCCCCTTTCTATCGATCGATCATTTTTAATATATCAATATTAAAACCGTATGTCAAACGTTTCTCATTCGTTCGCATTTTATCGGACGAACGTATTTTGCCCGATTTGCGGGAACTATAAAAAAAGCCGTAACCGAAAAACGGAAACGGCTTAAAAGTCAAGTAAGGGCGCAGGGTTTCATTTCGAAAGCGATTCGAGAACCGCGATCTTAACGACGGTCATCAAAACGGACGTCGCTTTTTTGAGGTCTTCGCACGAAGGATAGGTCGGCGCGATACGGAGATAGGAATCCGTATCGTCGATATGCAAAGGATGCGAAGCGCCGGCGGGGGTGATCGTAAGCCCCGCTTTTTTGCAAAGCGTCCAAATGCGTTTCGCCGTCCCGTTCGGACATTTCAAGCAAATAAAGTATCCGCCCTTCGGCGCGTTCCAAGAAACGAGATCCGTATCTCCGAAATCGCGTTCGAGCGCGTCGAGAACGATTTCGAATTTCGGGCGGATCAGCTCCGCTTGCGCTTTCATAATGGACTTGATCTTCGAAACGGATTCAAGATAGAGATAATGAGCGTACTGCCAGATCTTATTGAATCCGATGGTTTTCCACCCCATTTTTTCCTTAACGGACGCCATATTCTTGGGCGAGGCGATCAGAACCGCTATGCCGCCGCCCGCGAAGGTGATCTTCGAAGTGGAAGAAAACATATAAATGCGATCTTCCGTTCCCGCTTCTTTTGCAATGTCGAAAATGTTAACGAGCTCGGGCGCGTCCTCATAAAGGGTATGGACGAAATAGGAGTTGTCGTAATAAATTCTGAAATCCGGCGCGGCGGTTTTCATTTTCGCCAAACGGGAAACCGTTTCCGCGCTGTACGTTACACCGCTCGGATTGCTGAAACGGGGAACGCACCAAATTCCCTTGATCAAGGGATCATTCGAAACGAGATCTTCCACCACGTTCATATCGGGACCTGCTTCGTTCATCGGAACGGAGATCATCTCGATCCCGAGTTTTTCGCAAATATTAAAATGACGATCGTAACCGGGAACGGGGCAAAGGAACTTTACCTTTCCTTCCGCTCTGCACCACGGAGTCGATCCGAGAACGCCCGTCAACATCGCGTCCGAGATCATATCGTACATCAAGTTCAAGCTGCTGTTTCCCGCAACGTACACGTAATCGGACGGAACGCCGAACAGCTCACCGAATAAATTTTTAAGCTCGGGAATGCCGTCCTGCAAACCGTAATTACGATAATCGGGACCTTTGGGAAATTTCGTATTCTCCGAAAGAACGGAAAGGAGGGGCATCGCGAGATCAAGCTGCTCCGCGGCGGGCTTTCCGCGCGACATATCGAGGCTGAGCTTTTCTTTCAAGATCGCGTCGTAACGCTTCTTTTCCGCCGATAAGCTCTTTTTGATTTCTTCTTTTGAAAGGGATTCGTACTGCATAAAAAGCCTCCGATCATTCATTATAATCGTTTTCTTCCGATTTGTCACGCACTATTAAGCGAATAGGCGTTCCCGAAAAATCAAACGACTCCCGAATTCCGTTTTCGAGATAACGCAGGTAGGAAAAATGCATCAAAGTCGCGTCGTTTACTTTGATCACGAAGGTGGGCGGGCAAACGGCGGCTTCGGTCGCAAAATAGATTTTCAATCGGCGTCCGTTCTTCGTGGGTGGTTCGTTCATCGCAACGAGGTTCAAAACAACGTCGTTTACCGTTCCCGTCGGGATTCGATTCTTTGCGCGAAGGCAGACGGACTTCGCCTCGTCCAAAAGCTTATCCACCCGCTTTCCCGTCAGCGCGGAAACGTAAGTGGGAACGAAGTAGTCCATAAATTTCAGTTTTTCTTTGAGATCTTTATTGAACTTTTCGATGGTGTGGGTATCTTTTTCGATCTTATCCCACTTGTTCATCACGATGACGCTCGCTTTTCCCTCTTCGTGAACTTTTCCTGCGATCTTAACGTCCTGCTCGGTCAAACCTTCTTCCGCGTCCACGACGATAAAAACGACGTCCGCTCTCTTGATCGCACCGAACGCGCGAAGAACGCTGTAATACTCAACGTCTTCCTCCACGCTTCTTTTGCGGCGAATACCCGCCGTATCGATGAGCACGAAAGGCTCTCCGTTATGCAAAAACGGGGTATCGATCGCGTCGCGCGTCGTTCCCGCGACGTCGCTGACGATCGTACGCTTGGTTCCGAGGATCTTATTTACGAGGGAGCTTTTACCTGCGTTCGGCTTTCCCACAACGGCGATCTTGATCGCGGGATCTTCTGCCTCTTCGTCCACCTTCCTTAAATGGCGGCACGCTTCTTCGAGAATATCGCCGATCCCGATATTATGCTCGGCGGAAAGAACGAAGGGATCGCCGAGACCGAGCGCGTAAAACTCATACGCCGTCTCGAACGGGTTGTCCAGTTTGTTTACGCAAAGAACGACGGGCTTTCGGGAGGCGCGCAGCATATCGGCGATCGCGTAATCGTCCGGAAGAAGCCCGCCCTTTCCGTCCACCACGAAAAGGATCGCGTCCGCGATCTCGATCGCGGTTTCCGCTTGCGAACGAATGTGCTTCCACATTTGATCTTCGCTTTTATATTCGATGCCGCCCGTGTCGATCACGGTAAAATGATAGCCGCACCAAGAGGCGTCCGCATAGATGCGGTCGCGCGTCACGCCCGGCGTGTTGTGGGAAATGCTGATTCGTTTCCCTACGATTTTATTGAAGAGCGTGGATTTGCCCACGTTCGGTCTGCCAACGATCGCAAGTAATGGTTTGCTCATTTTCTACCGCCTAAAATTTTAATAAATCCGTCTCCGCCTTCCGCCACGTGCGCTTTGACTTTCAGCTTCTTTTCAAGCTCGCAAAGCGTGATCTCGTCTAAAAAGACGCCGCTGAATTCCCGAAGCATCGTTCGCGGAATGATGATATTCTTTTTGAGTTTTCCTTCGTATTGCCGAATGATATCGCCGCCCGTAACGAGCCCCGACACCGTTACCGTTTCGCCGAAGAAATCGTTTCTGACGGGACATACGTCTATCTTTACGGGATATTCTTTTTCGAGTTTTTCGCAAAACTTCTTCAAATACGGAGCGAAAGAAACGCCCGTGATCGCGCTGAACTCCCCTTTCGGACGTACGCCGAGGGATAGCTCCGATTCCGCCGCGTTAAAGAAATCGGCAACAAGCCCGACCCCGTTCTCGATTTGATCGAAATCCCCGTAATAATCGTAAGAAGGAAGATCGAGTTCGCCGATGATATACATTTCATCCGAGCAAAAGCAAAACGGAGCGCCGTTCTTTTCGATCATTTGCTCGTTAAAATCTTCCACCGCGCGAACGGTTTTGCGCGCGTTTTCCGGAGAGATCGGAGAGAGTTTCGGAAGCCCTTCCCTATGCTTGGTAAGTCCCACGGGGACCACGGCGCAAGTTTTTACTTGCGGATACAATTTGGAGAGTTCGCGAAGAGTCAGCATCAGCTCGTCTCCGTCGTTGATCCCCTCCATCATCACGATCTGCGTATGCATAACGATCCCCGCCGCCGCGAGTTCTTCCATCATCGAAAAGAGTTCCGCGCTTCTCGGGTTTTTGCAAATTTTCTTTTTGAGTTCTTTCGTATAGCAATGCACCGAAACGTAAAGCGGAGACAAGGAAAGCCTCTTGATCCGTTCGAGTTCCTCGTCCGTCAGGTTGGAAAGCGTTACGTAACTTCCCATTTCAAAACTCATTCGATAGTCGTCGTCCTTTACGTATAACGTTTTCCGCATTCCTTTGGGAAGCTGGCGAACGAAACAAAACAAGCAATCGTTTTTACACGGAATGATATAATCCGATTCGGTCATATCGATCCCGATCTTCTCGTCCTCGTCTTTTTCGATAACAAGAGAAAGAGTTTCACCCTTTCGGCGGACAGTCAAAGGTATGGTCGTTTCTTCTTCAAAGAAAAGAAGATCGGTTTCATCCACGTAAGGAAAACCGCCGACCGAGAGGATCTCGTCTCCTTTTTTTACGCCCGCTCTTTTGGCGGCGCTCGCAAAATGCACTTTTTTAACGATTTTAGACTCTTTATCCATAATCTTAAATTAAATTATTCTATATTCTTTGAAAAAAGTCAACCGATTGGGCGGTATAACGAAGCGGGGCGTGCACAAACTATCTTTCGGGAAAGGATTATGCTGATAGGAGAAATGTGTTTGCTCGTTGCCGCCGTACTCGTGATGACGGGGCTCGTAAAAGGGATCACGGCGAGATTATACGTAAACGATTTTTTCGCTTCGTTTATCATTTTCGTGATCGTGCTTCTGAACGTTCGCGGCGGAATACGACTGACGGGATCGTTTTCTCTCTATCTCGGCGGCGTACTCTCCGTTCTCGTTTCACTTTACGCTTTTATCAGGCGAAGCGAAAAGGCGAGCGATTACGCTCTCGGACTGATCGGCGCGGCATTTTCCGCGGCGATCGCATTCGTCTATACGATGGTGTTTACCGCGGTCAAGAATCTCGATATGCGCCTCGTGGCGTTGATCCTTTCCCTTTTGTCGGGCGTTTTTTGCGCTCTCTTCTCGAAACGGACTTTCGCCTCATGCTTATTTACGTCCGTTACGGGCAATTTTCTCGGGATCACACTCTATCAAATAATCATTCAAAAAAGCGGCGAGATCGGAGGTGATTACTCTTTTTCCGTTATGTGGATGAGCGCGATCTTCGCTCTCTTTCTTCAATATCTTTTAGCGTATGCGATGCGGGCTGTAAACTCTCCCCGCGCCAATACTTTTTTCGAAGCGGGCGAGATGAAAGAGGAGGAAGAAAAAAAGGGAAACGGCGAAAACAAATAAGCCGTTTCCCGATAAAAAACGATACGACGTTTATTCTTGCGCTTCTCCCGATCCGATTCGGATCAAATCGGTCAAAAGATACGGCGCTCCGTAGGATTTTTCCTTCAAATAATAACCCTGCTCTCTTTCGATCATTTCCGTTCTGCGATCGGAATCCACCAATAATTCTTCCACGGCGGCATACGTTTCTTCGGGGTTAGTCGCGGGAGTAACGAGCGCGCCGCTTACGAGATAATGATACATATCGTGTTCCAAAACGGTAATTCCGTCCACGAGAACGACGGGGATCTTATTGACGAACGCGGAAAAGATAAAATGCGAGTCGGGTAACGTTACGACGACGTCCGCCGCCGCAAACACGAGAGAATACTCCAACGAGGATTTGAAAAGAACTTCAACGTCCGCTTCTTCCGCGATCTTTTTATAATAGCGTCGAATGGAAGAATTTCCGTACGTCAGGATCAACAGGGAGTATTTTCCGTGCTCCGAAAGAAGGCGAGCGACCTTATCTTTCATCGTTGCCGTACAATAATCGCCTCCGTTCACGACGATGAGCGGCAGATCGCCGGACAAGCCGAGCAACTTTCTCGCTTCCAAGCGAGATTGCGAGGGGCGCTGCTCTTCCGAATAAGGCATTCCGGATATGACGATCTTATCCCGATCCACGCCGAAATGCATCAGAGCGTCTTTCAGCATCTCGTTTTCCACCATATAAAGATCCACTCCCGTACGTACAAAACCGCCCGACAGAGCGAAATCCGATACCACGGCAACGACCTTTGCGTCGCTCCCCGTGATCCTCCTTGCAAGAAGGGTCAATTTCAGCGAGTACTTATCGGTCGCCACGATGATCGCAGGATGAAAGCGATTGATGATATTGACGATTCGGGTGATCGTGCGGTTTCTTCTTTCGGAAAAAGATAGCTCTCCGACTTCTCCGGAAGAAAGCATCTCTCTTTCTTCTTTGATCCGGCTGTTTTCACTCTTCTCACGGAATTTGCTGTACCATTTTACAAGAAAGCGAGCGTTTCTTGCGGAAAAACCGGCGGATTTGACCCGCCAAAAACGATTGGCTGCGCCGAGATAACCGACGTCGTCCACCGTAATGATATCGCATTCGGGGAAGGACGCGCCGATCGCTTGCTTTAACGCGTCGCAGATCAACGTGCTTTTATCTTTATCGTATAGGATCACGAGATGTTTGTTCCACTTGATGCTCACGCTCTTCTCCTTCTTAAAATATCCCACTCCGACGCTTCGCAATCGGAAGGAAGATACAGCTTCTCCTGAACGAGTAACGCGTCCTCCGTTTTCTCGCCGTTTTCTTTTTCGATCTCCCGAACGAGGATCTCTCGCGGCTCTTTCCCCGGCGACATCAATTCCAACACGTCGCCGACCTTGAATCGATTCCTTTGTTCTATTATAACACGTTTCTTTTCAAAATCATAGCCCAAAACTTTCGCCACGAATTCCGCGCCGCCCGCAGACTGAGAATTATCGTACGATAAAGACTCCGCGCCGCCTTTCCCGCCCCTTAAAAAGCCTTCGGTAAAACCGCGATTCGAGCAAAGATACAGTTCCTCGTCCCACTCCTTTTCGCAATGATACGAAAGCGGCTCTTTTTCCAAGCTATCCAAAGCTCGGCGATATGCGTCCGTGCAAGACGCCACGTAATAAGCCGACTTCATTCTCCCTTCGATCTTGAAGGAATAAACGCCCGCCCGTACGAGCTCGTCCAAAAAGGTTATGGTCTTCAAATCGTGACTGTTTAGGATATACGTTCCCCTTTCGTCTTCCTCGATCGGAAGTTCTTTTTCCTTCCTGCCCTTTTCGTGGATCGCGTACTCCCATCGGCAAGCTTGCACGCATTCTCCCTTGTAATTGTCTCGCCCGTTCAAATAATTGCTTAAAAGGCATCTGCCGCTGTAACTGATACACATCGCGCCGTGGGCAAAGCATTCGATCTCCACTTCGGGAGGAAGCGCGTCTCGGATCTTTTTGATGCGATCAACGCTCAGCTCGCGAGCAACGACGACGCGCTTGACACCCATATCGGCGTAAAAACGAGCGGCGTAAGAATTCAAGGTGTTCGCTTGCGTGGAAAGGTGCAATTCTAGGGCGGGAGCAACTTCTCGGGCAAGAGATATTACGCCGGGGTCGGATACGATCGCCGCGTCCGCCCCGATCTCGGTTAAAAAAAGCAAATAATCGCGAAGTTCGGGAAAATCTTCGTCGTAAGCAAAACAATTGACCGTTACGTATCCTTTTTTACCGATCGAATGAAGATAGGAAAAAGCGTCTTTCAATTCCTCGTGCGAAAAATTCCCCGCATAAGCGCGCAAACCGAATTTTTTTCCGGAGAAATAAACGGCGTCCGCCCCGAAATGAGCGGCTACTTTCAATTTTTCGAAATTCCCCGCCGGGGATAAAAGCTCCGTTTTCATTATTTTTCGACGACGATAGGAACGATCATCGGAGTGGATTGCGAAGAAGCGTACAACATCTTACGAACCGTCCTTCGAATCGTGGATTTAATGGTTTCGCGATTGTCGCTGTTTCGATATTTGATATTTTTAACCGCGTCCGCGATCTGTTTTTTCATTTCGGCTATCTCTTCCTCCGACAGCGCCGCCATACCGCGCGTTATGATCTCGGGAGGCATGGGAACTTTTCCGTTCTCGACGTTTACCGTTAAAAGAACGATGATAAAACCGTCCGCCGAAAGTTGCCTGCGATCTTTGATAACGGGTTCGAGATCGCCGACCGCGTCGCCGTCCACGTAGGAATTACCCGCCTTGATCCCGTCCAGCTTTTTCAAACCGTCTTTCGCGACTTCCACGCTCCACCCGAGTTCGGGGATCAGGATATTTTCTTTCTTTACGCCCATCGCCTGCGCAATACCCGCGTGGATCTTCAAATGGCGGAACTCGCCGTGAACGGGAATAAAGTACTTCGGGCGGATCAGAGAGAGCATCATTTTCAGCTCTTCTTGATGGGCGTGACCCGAGGTATGAACGTCCTCGATCGCGGCGTATATCACTTCCGCGCCGAGGCGATACAAGCTGTTTATTACGTTATAAATGCTTTTCTCGTTTCCGGGGATCGCGCTGGCGGAAATGATCACCGTATCCTTTATACCGACGGTCACGGAGGGGTGTTCCCCCGCTGCCATTCTTGTCAGCGCGCTGACTCTCTCCCCTTGCGAACCGGTACAGATGATGCATAGTTTCTCCGGGGGGATTTTTTTCATAGCCGCTTCGGAAACGATCAGATTATCGTCGTATCGAAGCAATTTCAAGGTCTTTCCGAGCTCCACCACTTTGATCACGCTTCTGCCGCTCAACACGACCCTTCTTCCGCTTGCCGCCGCAATATCCAATATCTGCTGAATACGATGCAGATTGGAAGCGAACGTAGCCACGATGATGCGGCGCTTTTCGTTTGCCGCGAAGATCCTCGAAATGCTTTCTCCGACCTTTCTTTCGCTGATCGTATGACCCGGACGTTCGGCGTTCGTGGAATCCGACAGCATGAGCTTTACGCCCTTTTTCCCGAGTTCGGCAAGCGCGTAAAAATCCATTTGTTCGTTATCGATCGGGGTGTGGTCGATCTTAAAATCTCCCGTATGGAAGATCACGCCCTGCGGCGTGTCGATCGAAAGAGCCAACGCGCCGGCTATGGAATGACAAACCTTATAGAAGCGGATCTTAAAGCAATCCACCGAGATCTCGCTGCCTGCGTCCACCGTTTTCATCTTCGCTTTTAACGAAAACTCTTCCAATTTGGAACGGATCAATCCGAGCGTCAGCCTCGATCCGAAAATAACGGGAGTATCCACGACTTGCAAAAGATAAGGGATCGCGCCGATATGGTCTTCGTGTCCGTGCGTACAAATAACCGCTTTGACTTTTTCTTTATTTTCAACGAGATAGGAAAAATCGGGGATCACAACGTCCACGCCGAGCATTTCCTCGGAAGGAAACGTCAAGCCCGCGTCGATAACGACGATGCTGTCTCCGTACTCGATCACGGTCATATTTTTACCGATCTCGCCGACTCCGCCCAAAAAACCTATTTTTAATTTTTTCGCCATACTACTCCTAAATATAAAAAACACGCTATACGTGGTTTATTCCGAAATGTATTATATCTTATTTACGCCCTCTCGTCAAGCCGATACGCTCTCCCTTCGGTCGAAATCTCTCGAAGAAAGGCGTTTTCGAAAAAAGCGTCTTCTTTTCCCTATTTATCGAATAAAAACGCGCGCCGCATTCATACTACGGACAAAGGAGAATGCGTATGAAAGCTGTAATTATGGCAGGCGGAAAAGGAACGAGGCTCGCGCCGCTGACAAACGAAACGCCGAAGCCTCTTATGCCCATCATAAACAAACCCATTTTGCAATATATCATCGAGCTTTTGAAAAAACACGGGATCACCGATATTTCAATGTCGCTCGGCTATATGGCGGGAAAAATCATCGAAACGTTCGGAAACGGAAAAGATCTCGGTGTAAATTTGCGCTATTCCATCGAAAAAGAACCGCTCGGAACGGCAGGCGGCGTTAAAGCGGCGGCGGAAAATTTCAAGGAGGATTTTTTGGTGATCTCGGGAGACGCGTTTACCGATTACGATCTTTCCGAATTGATCTCCTTCCATAAAAACCACGGAAAGCTCGTTACGATCGCCGCCGCCCGCGTAAAAGATCCATCCGCTTTCGGAGTCATGCTTTTGAACGGCGCGGGTAAAGTTCGCTCTTTTATCGAAAAGCCGAAAGAACCGCTCAGCAATATCGCATCTACCGGCATTTACGTTATGAAGAGCGAGATACTGAAAAAGATCCCGGACGGTTTTTGCGACTTCGCAAGGGACGTTTTCCCTAAGATCAAGGGACAGATCTATGCCAAAGTCATGAACGGATATTGGTCGGATATCGGAACTCTGCTCTCCTATTACGAAACCAATTATCACGTGGCGAAAGAGTCGGTTGCCGCTGCAACGGTATAAAATTGCTCCCTTCCTTTGAAGGGAGACTTTTTTATTCGGGAGGAAAACGGAAGACTTTTGCGCGTATGTAAGAGCGTACATACGATTTTTACGGAATTTGTAAACGAAACATTTCGGCGATTAGTTGCCTTTTATCAATATATGAGTTAAAATATTTTAGAAAAATACTCTAAAAGGAGATTTATATATGAGAGTTTACAATTTTTCCGCAGGACCTTCCATGCTTTTTGAGGACGTCCTTAAAACCGCGCAAAACGAGTTTTTGGACTACAATAACAGCGGAATGAGCGTAACCGAAATGAGTCACCGCTCCAAGACGTACGACGCGATCCACGCGGAATGTCTTTCCCTCTTTACCGAGCTTATGAACATACCTGAGAATTATCAGGTGCTTTTGTTGCAAGGCGGCGCGAGTCAGCAATTCGACGCGATCCCCTTGAACCTCATTTCCGCTACGGGAAAAGCGGATTACGTCGTTACCGGTAACTTTGCGAACCTTGCTTACAAGCAAGCGAAAAAGTACGGCGATATCGCTCTTGCCGCTTCTTCGGAAGACAAGACTTACACCTATATCCCCAAAGTTACGAAAGATTCTTTCAGAAAAGACGCAAGCTACGTTCATATTACTTCGAACAACACGATTTTCGGAACGAGATGGAACAAGTTCCCCGAAACCGATTGCCCCCTCGTTGCGGACGTCAGCAGCGAAATTTTGAGCCGTGATATCGACGTATCCAAATTCGGCCTTTTGTACGCCGGCGCGCAAAAGAATATCAGTGCGGCGGGATTGACCGTCGTGATCGTCAGAAAAGACCTCATCGGCAAAGAGCTTCCCTTCTGCCCCACGATGCTTGCCTATAAAACGCAAGCGGACAAAAACAGCCTTTACAACACGCCGCCGACATTCAGCATTTATATCGCGATGCTGACGCTTAGACACATCAAAGCGATGGGCGGTGTTTCCGCGATCAATAAGATCAACGAAGAAAAAGCCGCTATGCTTTACGATTTCATTGACAACAGCAAGCTTTATAAAAACTACGTAAACAAAGAGGATCGTTCGATCATGAACGTTCCCTTCGTTACGGGTTCGGAAGAGCTGGACGCGGCGTTCGTTAAAGAAGCGGCGCAAGAAGGGCTCGTATCCATCAAAGGCCACAGGCTCGTAGGCGGTATGCGCGCTTCCATTTATAACGCGATGCCGGTGGAAGGCGTAAAGAAACTCATCGAGTTCATGAAGAAATTCGAACTGCAAAACGCATAAGGAGAAAACTATGATCGAAATCAAAAAATTGAACGCGATCAGCGATCTGATTTATCAAAACCTCAATCAAGACGTTTACTCCGTTTCCGACAGCGCGGCGGATCCCGTGGGGATCCTCGTTCGCAGTGCGGCGATGCACGAGTACGAGATCAATCCTTCACTCGTTGCGGTCGCGCGCGCGGGCGCAGGCGTAAACAATATTCCCCTGCCCAAAATGACGGATAACGGCGTCGTGGTATTCAATACCCCGGGCGCAAATGCGAACGCGGTCAAAGAGCTCGTTATTTTAGCCCTTCTTCTCTCCTGCCGCGACGTACTCGGCGGCGTTGCCTTCGCAGGCACTTTGAAAGGCAAAGAAGACGCGGCAAAGCAGGTGGAAAGCGGCAAAAAAGCCTTCGTTGGCCCCGAGATCTTCGGTAAGACGCTCGGCGTTATCGGACTTGGCGCGATCGGCGCCCTCGTCGCAAAAGCGGCGATCGCTCTCGGAATGAAAGTCGTAGGATACGATCCTTTCTTCACCGAAGAAAAAGCGAAAAACATTTCCGAAGAACTTTCCTTTACGAAGGATCTTGACGAGATCTTCCATGCCGGCGATTTTATTACGATCCACGTTCCCTTTAACGACGCAACGCGCGGTATGATCGGAAAGCAGGCGATCGAAAAAATGAAAGACGGCGTCCGCATTATCAACTGTGCGCGCGCAGAACTCGTTGACAATGAAGCAATCCTTGAAGCTCTTTCTTCCGGCAAAGTCAAAAAGTACGTGACCGACTTCCCCGTTCCCGCCGTTATCGGCGTGAGCGATCATATCATTACGATCCCGCATCTCGGCGCTTCCACGCCCGAAGCGGAAGATAACTGCGCTGTTATGGCTTCCGCAGAGCTCAAAGATTTCATCGAAAACGGAAACATTAAAAACAGCGTAAACTGCCCCGCTCTCTCGCTTGCGCGCAAGGGAAAAGTTCGCGTAACGATCCTTTCGAAAGACAAAGACGCGGAAAAAAAGCTCGCTGCGATCGGAAATGCCCTGCAAATTTCTTCCGCGACCCGCGGTGACGTTTGCTATGCGATCGCCGATTTCGACGCGGCTCCCGCAGCAGACGCGATCGATTCTTTGAAAAACGGTGCTTTGAAAGTAAGAGTACTTTGATCCTCGTTTTTTAATCCGAAACTATTTTTATTGGGTAAAAAGCGATGCCTATCACGCATCGCTTTTTTTCGTTTTTTTTCGATCATCAACCTTAAAAAACAAAGTAACAAAACCAAAATGGCCGAGTAACAAAACGAAAAAAAACAAGAACATCAAAGTAACAACGCCGAAAAATCAAAGTAACAATCTTTTTGATCCTTTTTGCGCTATAATAGAATCGAAGGCGCCGAAAAAAAAGAAAAGGAGAAACCATCATGGAATTTTCGGAAAAACTCAAAAAGCTCAGAAACGAAAAGAACGTTTCTCAGCAGGAACTCGCGGATTCGATTTACGTCAGTCGAAGCGCCGTTGCGAAATGGGAGAACGGCCTCGGTCTCCCTTGCGCGGAATCACTCGGACTTTTAGCGGATTATTTCGGCGTAACGCGCGACGAACTCGTAAAGGAAAACGACAGTCAAAGCGTAAGCAAAAACAGAATGATTTTCAAATATAAAAAGTGGTTGATCATAGCGATTGCCGCTGCGTCGGCTCTTTTGATATTGCTCATTACGGGACTATCTCTCTATTTTTCGGGAGTACTTCGAACGACTCCGAACAGATCCGATCGATTCGAGCCGCCGAAGGATTTTCCGATGATAATCGTGGAAGGCGTTTCCGGCGATCAGTTCCGTTTTACGAAAGGAAACCCGAATACAGTTTTTACGATGCCGGAAAAAGAAGCCGCCGCCTCGCTTCCTTCCCTCCCCTATCAATCCGTTTATTCGATCTCTCTTCCCGAATTCGGAACGTTGAGTTCCGTTCGTTACTATTACTTAGACGAGAATTACGAACACGTGGAAAAGCCGAAAACGGACGCAGCGAACGAGAACGTTTCCCTATCCGCTTTCTCTCCCGTTTTTATGTGGTGGAGTTATCATATCTCCGATACGGCGGATCTCTTTCCGGAACGCGACGAAGTACAAGTTCATTTTGAAGATACCGACGCTTCTTACGCGATCCTGATATTTACCTACCTTTACGGCTACGAAGCGGAAGCTTATTTCATCGTTGACTTACGATAAAACGCAAAAAGAAAAGCCCGTTTCCAAAAGGAAGCGGGCTTTTTCGATCAAGCCTATTACAAAATTTCGAGGTTCTTTCCGTACGAGGCTTTGAATTCGGCGCGGCAGTTCAGCGCGTCCGAGATCTCGAGGGAGCAATCGGTATGCGATTCGGTGATGGTTTTCATAATGACGCTGTCTCCGAGCACGTCGCACGTAATACCCGTGATGATGCCGCTCATACTCCTGTCAAAACTCTCGGCGATCTTTAATACCAAGCCGAGTTTCTTAACGGCGGCAACGTCTTCTTCCGATAAAAGACTATGATATTTCGCCATTTCTTCCATAACGGGAACGCCGTCTTTATGCGCCGACGCAACAAACGCCGCCATAACGATCTCCTTATGCGAAAGTCCGTAGATCTTGCTATTCAAAATGATATAAGCGGAATGTTTATGGTGATCATAGAACTTGATCGTAGAACCGGAGTCATGAAGCATAGCGGCGGCACGAAGAACGCGAACGTACATACGCGGCAACTTATGTAACACTTTGAGTTGCTTAAAGATCTGCATCGAAAGATCCATAATATGGCGAACGTGATCTTCGTTCAAATTAAACTGTTTTACGAGCGTATTCAGGCTATACCCGAGAACGTCCGAGATCGGTTTTTCGGAAACGGTCGGAACGGCATACTTAAACATCGCGCCTTCGCGCATTCCGGAACCGCTGATCACGATATTGTTAAAACCGCAAATATCGAGGATCGGGCTGATACACGCGAGCGCGCTCGGGAAAATATCCGCGCGGAAAGTGGAAAGCCCCTTGATCTTCATCGTACGATCCAAAGGAAGGGTTTTGATCGTATCGTAGATCGTTTTGAACTCGCCCGTTTCGATTTGATAGCCGTGCGCGACGTTCAGGGGATATTTTTTCAGTCTTCTGCTGATTTTTCCGAGGTTACGGAACGAACCGCCGACGCCGATAAACTGCGTATCGGGGTCAAGATCTTTCAACCATTCGAGCTCGGAGAGGTGCGAGCGAACGAACGCTTCGATTTTTTCCACTCTCTCTTCCGGGCTCATCTCTTTGTCCTTGAACATATCGGTCAAAGTAACCGCGCCGAAAGGAAGCGCCGCCTGCTCCAAAATCGTCTTCCTGTTATAATACACGATCTTGGTGCTGCCGCCGCCTATATCCACGATCAAGCCTTTCGGGATATCCATCGAATTGATAACGCCCGTATAAATAAACTGCCCTTCTTCCGCCGCGCTGAGAACGCGAAGTTTGATCCCGCAAGTAACGGAAACTTCCTCCAAAAAGCTCTTTTGGTTTTTCGCGCGCCTGACTGCGGCTGTCGCATAAGCGAAGATTTTCTCTACGCCGTTCGAATCGCAAAACCTTCTGAACATCTGTAAGGTTTTTTTGGTTTGTTCGATCCTGGCAGGTCGCAGGAAGCCGTCTATTTCCATATCTTGCCCGAGTCTGACGTACTCTTTGAGTTCGTCAAACACGTAAAAATATCCGCCTTCCAAAATGTTTACCAAAACAAGGCGCGCCGTGTTCGATCCCAAATCAATAATCGCGATTTTTTCCATAACTTTTTAACCTTCCTCCCGTAATAGTTTGATGTATGCTAGTTAAAAACCTATCTCGTTTTTATACATTTCGACGGGCATTTAACGGCGCAAGCGCCGCAACCCGTACATTTCGAATAATCGATGACCGCAAGGTTATCCACGACGGTGATCGCACCGTTCGGGCATACTCTTTGGCACATTCCGCAACCGATACAGCCCGCTTTGCAATACGAACGCACCTCTTTTCCTTTTGCGTGATTCGAACAAGCCACGAAAACTTTTGCCCGAGCGGGGATCTTACGGATCAGCCCTTTCGGACAAGATTTCGCGCATTTTCCGCAAAGCGTGCAACGCGCGTCGTTTATACTCGCAAAGCCCTTTTCGCAAATCTCGCACGCGTGATGATCGCAGTGCTTTACGCAAGTTCCCGCGCCCATACATCCGACGGGACACGCTTTTCTGCCTCCGGCGAGCATTTCCATCGAAGCGCAGTCGCCGTAACCGTGATAATCGTATTTATCTTCGCAGGCGCTGCCCCCGTTGCAGCAAACGACGAAGGACATCTCCTCCCCTTCGTTTACCGTTCCGAGGATCTCCGCGATCTTATCTTTATTCGCTTTGCTCGTTGCGTTGCAAGCGGAGAGATCCGCCTTTCCGTTCGCAAGGGCTTCCGCAAAGGCGCTACAACCGGCAAAGCCGCAACCGCCGCAGTTTGCGCCCGACAAAAGCGATTCGACCTGAACGATCTTTTCGTCTCTTTTAACTTCGAGCTTGCGGCCCAGAAAGGCAAGAACGCAAGCAAAGATCGCCGCTATTACGACGAGAACGAGAGCGGGGATCAAAATCGCTACATATAGTTTTGCCATCAACAACATAATCCGCCCCTCCTTATGAAATCCCGAACATACCCGAGAACGCGCTGAATCCCATACTGAGAAGCGCGGCGGCGATCAAAGTGATCGGGAAACCGCGGAAGGATTCGGGAACGTTTTTCGGATGGATCCTCTCACGAATACCCGCAAGAAGAACGATGGCAAGCGTAAAACCCACCCCCGCAAACAAACCGTTCAGGAAAGATTGCAGGAGATTGTACGCCTTTTGAATGTTAAGGATCGCAACGCCGAGAACGGCGCAGTTCGTCGTAATCAGCGGCAAATACACGCCGAGCGCGCTATAAAGCGACGGACTGAATTTCTTGATCACGATCTCTACGGACTGAACGAGCGCCGCAATGATCAAAATAAAGGCGATCGTTTGCATATATTCGAGGTGTAACTTTATCAAAACGAACTCGTTTACGACATAAGTAAACACCGACGCGAGCGACATGACGAAAATGACCGCAAATCCCATTCCGAGAGCGGTATTCGTTTTTTTCGAAACGCCGAGGAAGGGACAGATCCCAAGGAACTGACTCAATACGAAGTTATTGACGAAAACGGAACCGACGATGATCGTAAAATAAATATTCATATCACGCCTCCTTTTCCGCCGAGGGCTTTGCCTCGCTCTTTTTCTCGTATTTTCTGTTCTCCGCGACGCGGGTCAGGAAGTTTACGAGCGCCATCAAAGTCCCGTAAACGAGGAAACCGCCCGCAGGCAGGATAAACACCGTCATAGACACGTTTCCGAGAGAACCGATCGGGAGTCCGAAGAACGAGCCCGCTCCGAGCAATTCTCTTACGATCCCGATAAAGGTCAAACTCAGCGTAAAACCGAAGCCCATTCCGATGCCGTCCAGCGCGCTATCCAAAACGGGATTGCAGGACGCAAACGCTTCCGCCCGAGCGAGAATGATGCAGTTTACGACGATGAGCGGCAGGAACACGCCGAGCGCGTCGTATAAAGACGGCAAGAACTTTTGCATAACCATTTGCACGACGGTAACGAACGTCGCGATAATGACGACATACGCGGGAATTCTGACGCGATCGGGGATCACCTTTTTCAAAAGAGAGATCATAACGTTCGAACAAAGGAGAACGAAAGTTACCGCCGCGCCCATTGCCAGCCCGTTTAACGCCTGCGTCGTAACCGCGAGGGTCGGGCAAGTTCCGAGAACGAGCTTAAAAGTAGGATTGCTTTTTACGATACCGTTCGTCAGGGTATTCAATTTGGTGTTTTTCATTTCGCACCCCCTATCAGCACGACGGTTTGATACCATTTGATCGCCGCGTTTACCGCGTTCGTTACCGCGGTACTGGATTTAGACGCGCCGCTGACCGCTTTTACTTCGCTACCTGATAACGGCGCCGATTTAACGACCTTGAAGCCTTCGAACGAGGGCGTGATCGTAACGCCGTAATATTGCTTGAAATAGCTGTCCACGAGCGCTTTACTTCCGAGACCCGGAGTTTCGTCCGCCTCATATTTTGCCATAGAAACGATCTTTCCGCCCGTAATGTTAACGAGGACCTTTAACGTTCCTTTATACGCACCCGAGCCTTCTGCGCAAAGAACGAATACGTCCGTTACGGATGGATCTTTCGGAACGTAAACGCCGACGACCCTTCCGCCTTGATACTCGATCGCTTGACCGATCCCTTCTTGAATGGGTCTGCCGGTCAACTCGCCGTCGTAAACCGCGGCGGCTTTGCGATAGGTAAGTTCCTCCGCATCCACTTTCGTAAAGTGGTTCACAAGCCCGAGGAGCGCGCCCGCGATCCCCGCGATAACGACGAGGACGAGCGCCGTCGTTAAGATCTCGTAAGTCAAACTTTTCCTTTTCATTTCGCTTGACCTCCTTTCTTCGCCTGCTTTACGAAGCCGAAAGGACGCGGTTTGATCGCTTTATCGATCAAAGGCGTTACGATATTCATTAGAAGAATCGCAAAAGAAACGCCTTCGGGATAGTTGCCGAAGAATCGGATCAAAGAGGTTATGACGCCGCACCCGAATCCGAAAACGAGAAGCCCCCACTTCGTGTTCGGGGTGGTGGAATAATCCGTTGCCATAAAGAAGGCGCCGAGGAAAAGACCGCCGCCGAAAAGCGAAGGCAGAATAAACGCGCCCGCGTTTCCCTTCGCCGCACCGAATATCAAAGCAAACAAAGCGACCGTACCGATAAAGGAAGCGGGAACTCTCCAATCAATGATCCCGCGAACGATGAGATAAACGCCGCCGAGGAGAAGCGCAAGAGCGCTCGTTTCTCCGAGCGAACCGCCGATATTGCCCAAAAACATCGATAAGATCGGGAGATCTTTCGCGTAAGAGACGCTTGACCGCAAAGAGGAAAGCGGCGTGGCGGTCGAAACCGCGGCAACGGTTTTCAATCCTTCCGGACCTTTTAAGATGCAGCCGAAATAACGAAACGCTTCGCCGTTTTGCCAAGAGATCGGTCGTACGAATTGCGTCATTAAAGACGCCCAAGCGAGCAAGAGGAAAATACGCGCGGCGATCGCGGGATTGGCAAAATTCTTTCCGATTCCGCCAAACAGCATTTTAACAAACACGATCGCGAAAGCGCTTCCGATGATCGGGACGTAAAAAGGAACGGAAGGAGGAAGATTCAGCGCAAGGAGAAGCCCCGTTACCATAGCGGAACAATCGCGGATCGTTTGCTCTTTTTTCATCGCGAGATTGTATAAGTATTCCGCGCCGACTGCCGCGCCTACTGAAAGAATTTCGATAAAAAGCGCATAAAACCCGAAGAAATATACGGACGCTACGACCGCGGGCGCAAGCGAGATCAAGACCTCCAGCATAATGCCGGATACCGTTCTTTTATTTCGAACGTGGGGCGAAGAAGAAACGATAAATTTAGCCATACTCATACCCCCCTAGCGCGAATGAGCTTTTTCGCGCGGCGCATACTTTGAACGAGCGGCCTCGAAGCGGGGCAAACGAAAGCGCAACAACCGCATTCGAGACAGCTGAGCGCGGAAAGGCTTTTCGCCTTAGCTGCGTCTTCTTCTTCGACGGCGCGCTCGATAAACATCGGCATCAAGCGCATCGGGCAATGCGAAGCGCAGGACGCGCAGTTGATACAAGCCGAAATAGGCTTGTCTCCGCCGGATACTTCTCCTTCGTTCAAAAACAAAAGCGAAGAAGTTCCCTTCCCCGTAGAGGGAGTCAGATCCGCTTGGGCAAATCCCATCATCGGGCCGCCGCTGATCACTTTTACCGTCTCGGGAAGCATTCCCGCAAAAGACGCGATCTCCTCATAAGAGACGCCGTTTCGAACGTAAAAATTACCGGGGTTCGAACAAGCTTTCCCGGATATCGTCATCGCGCGCATGAAAGAAGGCTTTCCGAGAGCTACGGCTTCGTAAACGGAAAGCGCGGTATGTACGTTATCCACGACGCAACCGACGTCGGACGGGAGCGCGCCTTCGGGAACTACCCTACCGGTCAACGCAAAGATAAGTTGCTTTTCCGCGCCTTGCGGATATTTCGTTTTCAAAGAAACGATCTCGATACCCTCGGGCGCCACGCTTTTCAAAGAAGAAACGGCGTCGGGCTTATTGTCCTCCACACCGACGATCGCCCTCTTTACACCGAGCGCGATCATAAGATAACGCACGCCTTCGAGAGCTTCTTTCGGTTTTTCCAAACATAAGCGATAATCGCAAGTAATATACGGCTCGCACTCCGCCGCGTTTATGATCAAAACGTCCACCGGAGTTTTGGGAGAAAGTTTAACGTGCGTCGGGAAGGTTGCGCCGCCCATACCGACGATCCCCGCCTCGCGAACGCGAGACTTTACGGCGTCCGGCGTAAGTTCGGCAAGACGCGAAAGCAACGTCTCTTCATAAGCGCCGTCATTTTCGATGACGACGTGATCGCAATAAGAGCCGATCGCCGTGCGCTTTTTGACAATGGCTTTTACGACTCCGCTGACGGACGAAAACACGTTCGCGGAAACAAAACCGGACGCTTCGCCGATCTTTTGCCCTTGAAGAACACGATCTCCGACCGCAACGCATAAAGCCGCCGGCGCACCGATATGCTGAGAAAGCGGGATCGAAACTTCCGCAGGAGTCGGAAACTCCCGAAGCGGAATATCTTTCGCAATCGTTTTTTGACCCGCGGGGTGCACGCCGCGTTTGAAAGTAAA
>OCTW013389792.1_pt1 | contig 46083 bp, 28 predicted proteins | sample 1539671 | NCBI WGS metagenome assembly OCTW01 (sample SAMN02144230, study PRJEB22623) | gut metagenome | biome: sheep rumen | host: Ovis aries | place: New Zealand
GGCCACGTCGGCGCTCGACAACATCAGTCAGCACACCGTCGTCGAGAACCTGGCAAACCTGAAATGTACACGTATCGTCATTGCCCACCGGCTGAGCACCATCGAGAAATGCAACCGCATCATCGTGCTGAAGGAGGGCCGCGTGGCTGCAGACGGCAACTTCGAGGAACTCCAAAGGCTCGGCTATTTCTCTAACATTGATAATTAAGTTTTAGACCTGTATATTCTGAATGGCATCGCGGCATTGCTCCATGAGCCAGCGGGGGGTGCTGGTGGCACCACAAATACCCACAGTCTGAATGCCTTCGAGCCACTCGGCCCTGATCTCCTGAGGATCTTCCACCAGATGACTGTTAGGATTCACACGCAGACACTCGTTGAAGAGAACCTTGCCGTTGGAACTCTTCCTGCCGCAGACGAAAAGAATCAGGTCATGCTTCGTGGCAAACTGCGAGATGTTCGGCATCCTGTTGGCCACAGAACGACAGATCGTGTCGAAACTCTTAAACGTGGCCTCTGGTGATATGTGCGACTGGATGTAGTTGATGATACGGTGGAACTCATCGAGCGACTTTGTGGTCTGGCTGTAGAGATAGATGTCGCGTGAGAAGTCAAGCGTGGTCACCTCGTCGAAACTCTCTATGACGATGGCAGTTGACTTAGTCTGTCCGACAAGTCCGAGTACCTCTGCGTGACCTTTCTTGCCAAAGATTACAATCTGTCCGTCACCTGTCTCGTACTGTTTCTTGATACGCTTCTGCAGTTGGAGCACCACGGGACAGGTAGCATCGATAATCTCGATATGGTTCTTGCGAGCGAGTTCGTATGTCTCAGGGGGCTCACCATGGGCGCGAAGCAGTACCTTCACATCGTGGAGTTCGCGCAGGTCGTCGTGGTTGATGGTGATAAGTCCCATCTCGCGGAGTCGTTCGCACTCCATACCATTATGTACTATATCACCGAGGCAGTAGAGCGTCTTGCCCTGTGCCAGTTCTTCCTCGGCCTTTTTAATGGCAGTGGTCACGCCAAAGCAGAAGCCACTTCCCTCGTCAATTTCGATCTGTAGCATAGTTCTGGTTTTATAAGATTACCTAGGACTGCCCAGGTCCTCCTAGGATATTAAAATATTCGTCGAGCAGGTTCTGGGCAGCGACGAAACTGGTCTTCTGCCCTGCCAAGACGGCCTGCTCGGCAGCAGGGAGTTGTGCCTTGATCTGCGGGTTATTATAGAAGTTCAGGCGCAGATGCTCATTGATACTCTCATACATCCAGTACTTGGCCTGTTCATTGCGACGATAGTCGAAGTAACCGTTGGCCTTCACGAAGTCGATATACTGATATATCATGTCCCACACCTCCTTCACGCCTGTGCCGTAAAAACCCGAGTAGCAGAGTACCTTGGGAGTCCATCCACTCTCTGGCATGGGGAAGAAGTGGAGGGCGTTGCGGAAGTTGGTAGCCGCCATCTGGCAGCGATCGACATTGTCGCCGTCGCACTTGTTGATGACGATGCCATCGCTAATCTCCATGATGCCCCGCTTGATGCCCTGTAGTTCGTCGCCAGTGCCAGCCACCTGGATGAGCAGGAAGAAATCGACCATCGAATGACAGGCCGTCTCACTCTGTCCGACACCTACCGTCTCGACAAAAATCTTATCGAAGCCAGCCGCTTCACAGAGGATAATGGTCTCACGTGTCTTACGCGCCACACCACCCAGTGAGCCTGCTGATGGCGAAGGACGTATGAAAGAGTCGCGATGCTGGGCAAGTTTCTCCATGCGCGTCTTATCGCCAAGGATACTCCCCTTCGTGCGCTCTGACGAGGGGTCGATGGCGAGTACGGCCAGACGGCCACCCTTTTCCCTGAGCACATGCATGCCAAATTCATCGATGCTCGTGGATTTGCCAGCACCTGGCACACCACTGATGCCTATGCGCACGCTATGCCCACTATAGGGCAGACACTTGTTGATAACCTCCTGGGCACGTGCCTGATGGTCGGGGTTAACGCTCTCGATGAGCGTGACAGCCTGCGAAAGGATGGTGACATCGCCCTTGAGGATGCCTTCCACCATCTCGCCTACGGAGAGTTCACGACGATGCACACGGTGGCGCTTCAGGTAGGGATTGATGATAGAGGGCTGCTCAACGCCACTGTTGACCTGCAGGCCTGCATATTCTGAACTGTTTTCGGGATGATCCATGAAACATTAGACGTTAGACATTAAACATAAATGCTATTTAAGGCGGATGTTGATGACTACCTTGGAGTGGTCGGGATCGTTGGTAATCATGAGGATACGCGGACGGGTGCGTACCTTAGCCAACTGGGCGGCATAGCCTGTGACCTTCAGTGTGGTGGACTGCCCTGGGGCAATCGCACGCTTGCCAAGTGTCACCTTCAGACCCGTGGTGAACATCTGTAGCGAGGAGATATTCAGCGACGACTGACCTGTATTGGTAAGGGTGACATCCGCCGTCTTCTTCGACCTGCTGCCAAAGTCCGTGAAGTCAATGTCCGTAGCAGAGATCTGCAGTTGCGGGGCCTGTGCCTTGTTGGTCTCCTCAAAGCGCTTCAGATCTGGCAGGAGGATAGCCGATACTCCCATCTCATTGTCGGCATTGACCTTCTCACCCAACTGTTTGGCAATATAGACGGAAGTCTGTGTCAGTCCGTAGTCACGCAGTTTCTCGGAGTCAAGCATCACGGAGATGGTACCTGAGCGCCCAGGAGCCAGTGTCTCAGGCTTGACGATGGCTGAGAGATAAGGAGGCAGGTGCATGACATTAGGCGTCATCTTCGTCGTCCCATTGTTCATGATATGGATTTCCTGGACAGGCGTATCACCCTTATTGACATCGTCGTATTCGAGTTCCGCCTTGTCGAGCAGCAGGTCACCCATCGTCACTGGATAGTCACCTGTATAATCGAGCATCTCTGCCAATACGACACCCTTCATCGTGAGATAGAGAGGTGTCTTGTTTCCATTGCTGGTGACAGCCGCCATTTTCTGGAAATGACCAAGTTGACGGGCGTCGTATGTCAGTTTGATAGTGAATTTCTCCCCTATCCCCACCTCTTTGGGGAATTCCACAGCCGTACAACCGCAGTCGGGCTTGACACTCTCGATGAGAAGTTTCCTAAGGCCCTTGTTGCGCAGTTCAAAGGTGGCTGTGACTGGCTGTTGGAAGCCTGTACGGCCACAGTTGACAGTGGTATTGACGACAGTGAGTTTCTGTGCCGAGGCTGGCATCATGGCCAGCATCATGAGCGGTATGATGACAAGTCTTTTCATTTGATATTAAGTGTATGAGATTTGGTGATGCCATGGAACTCAGGTGCGTATGCGCACTGCACGGTACAGGTGCCCGTCTCATAGGTCCCTGGACGGTCGATGTGATATTCTGTCTCAATGACACGGGTACCCTTTGGCATCATGTCGAAATAATAGTTCGTGGTGTTATCCTTGGGTGTGCAGTAGGCACCGCGACGATAGCCGCTCAGTTGCTGTACTGGTTCCATGCAGGCAGCACGCTTGTCGATCACCTGCACGAAATCGTAGTCACGATCGGCGGTAATAGTGATACGCACCTTCACACGGTCGCCCACCTTCAGGTGCTCCACGGGCTGACCGTCTGCCGTGAGCAGTTCGCGTTTCACGGAGAAGCCATTACCAGCATCTGCAATACTCTTGACTGGTTGGATGAACTGCGCATAGACAGCACCCCACGAGGTACCCTCTGACGATTTCTCGACGGTGAAGGACTTCGACGTGGCGGGCACGGTGGTCTTCACGTAGCCGATGGCGGCAGTGGCCTGCGGCGTCTCCAGCGGCTGACCATCCACCTTTAGTTGGACGTTACCTGTAGCCAACTGCTGGGCTGGACTGTCCTTGAGGAAGGCATAGATGGCATTCACACTGTTGACTGGGGTGTCCCAGGCCTGAGTACGCTTCTCCTGTAGGAGCCAGCGCTGCATCTCAAGGATAGTCTGCTGGTCATCGGGGGTGATACGCTGCATGGCCTCAATGGCGACGGTCTGCGTGGGAATCTTATAGTCGAACCAAGAGTAATAGGCACGTGGTGTGTCGTAGTAGCGTCCCAGTTCCTCACGATAGACGGAATACTCCTTGAGTGATTGCACATATTCTGCCGCTCTGGCGGGTTCCGATTTCGAGAGGATGACAGCCGTCATCGCCTTCTCATAGAGCGACTGGTCCTTGATGTCTTTCTTCAGGAGTGTCAGCAGGTAGTCGTTGGCCTTCTTCACATCGCTGGGGAGCGTCCTGCCGTCGAGGGCTGAGAGATAGAGCCACTGAAGTGTCTTGAAACTGGGGAAGGAGACATCATGTCCCTCTTTTTCCCACTTCTTCATCTCCTCCACATCCTCCACGACTTCCTTGCCCATGAAGGCGAATGCCTTAGAGAGCATCGACTCGGAATCGGAACGATTGCCTGTCATGTCATTCAGGCGGACGAGCATCTCTGAGACAGCCACTGTCATATAGAACGAGCCCGGCATCTCAGGCCACCACGACCAGGCACCGTCGCGCTGCTGGAGTTTACTGAGTTTACCAAGGACAGTAGAAAGACGGTTCTGCATCTGATTATCGTCGAAGAAATCAGCCAGGCGCTCTTTCTGGGCCGTCTCCCGATCGGCATCGAGCACCCATGGCGTCTCGTTGAGCATCACCTCCTTCAGTTCCTGATTCTTCTCCAGTTGAGAGTTGAGGGATGAGAGTTGAGCGTTAACCGCCTCCTGTTTCCAGAGTTCAAAGGCTTTCTTGGCCTTGGGCTGCTGGTCGATGAGATATTTACCAAGTCCGTTGGCATAATAGGCCGCCGCCAGAGAGATGGCGTTATCATCGAAGGTAACACCGAGGGCTGGCAGTGACTGTATCATCAGCCATACGGGGTTCTCCGTATATTCGATGGTCAGTTTCGGCTGACGGGCGTCGGCAGGAACCATCTTAGCGAGATCAACAGTCACCATACCCGCATGATGCTGAGTGATGGGCGACGTAACGATAACACGCTCGGAGGCAGGAAGGATGGGCAGATAATGCTGTTCACCATCCGAGAAGCCCTTGCCGCTGACACTCATCTGACAGACGAGCAGGGAGTGCTCTCCGTGGAACATGGAACATGGGATATTGAAGGAGACAGTGTTTGTCTCGCCAGCCTTGAGGGTGAGTGGTTGAGACCATTCAGCCACAACCGCATTCGTCTCCGGGTGGAGCAAACGGAGTTGGGCCTTAGCCGACAGGTCTTTATCTCCTAAGTTATGGATACGGGCAGTGATAGAGGCCTCGTCACCTTCACGCAGGAAGCGCGGCATATTGGGTTGGATCATCACATCCTTCTGGGCGATGGTCGTTCCCTCAATGGATCCGTAGTGCATATCCCTGGTATGGGCGATACCCATAAAGCGCCAGGTGGTAAGACTCTCCGGGAGGGTGAACTTCATTGCTACATGTCCATCCTCGTCCGTGGTCAGTTGGGGATAGAAGAAGGCAGTCTCGTTGAAGTTCTCTCTCATCTCCACCTGCTGGGCATCCCCCGCAGACTGCCCTTCTTCGGCTGTCTCCGCCTCATCGCCCTCAGAAGCCTCTTCGGCCATCACCATGGCATTGACTTTTGACGACTTCTCCATCATCATAGGCTCTGCCATTGGCATTGGAGCCATATCGTACAGCACGTTTCCGGCTCCTTGACGGGAGAACAAACGGGTACGATAGGGAGAGGGAATGACGGACTCGTCGAACTCACTAAAGTCCAGATCGTCATACGACAGGCTCTTCCAGTCCATACGCCTATACTCTGTAGATTTGGCATAGACAGGATGACTCCACTCCGTTGAGGGTAACGGCAAAGAGAGATAAGGTTCCAGGTGCCACTGGTGACTGGCGATCTGGTCAAGACTCTTGTCGTAGAGTGTAGCCATCAGTTGGGCATCGACAGGCCTGTCGTCAGCATCCCTCACAGAAAGCGTCCACTCCTCCTGTTGACCAGGTCGCAGACGGTCGCGGAAGGTGGTCCATTGCAACTTCAACCGTTTGTCAGGCATTGGCTTCTCGATACTGGCCGTATGGGTAAAGCATTGCTGGTTCTTCACCCAGGCAAAGGTGAGGAGCACACCATTCTCGTATGCCTCCTCATAGGTTACCTTCAGGTTGAACAGGCGGTTACTCCTATCCACTGCCCCACGCTCCATCAATTTCTCTCCCGCAAAGACACTATAGACGATATGCACATCCTCTGCAGAAGATCCCACCTGAATAGTAACAGGAGAATTGGCATCAGCAAATCGGGTGGCTGACTGATAGAACCAGTCGTCAGTCTCCGTCGCTGGTACCTGGTCGTCGAGGGCAAAGAGCACAAACGACCGTTCGAGGGTATCCTCCTGACAGATGGCCATCAGCGTATGCCTGCCACTCTCCAAACGATGACTGGCGAGGGAGAACGGTGTATTGGTATCCACCGTCTGCCAGGCTCCGCCATCAATCTGATAACGAGCCTTCGTCTGGATATCCTTTCCAGCGGCATTCAGCAGATGGAGGGTCACCTCTGGCTGATCATCCGCCAGCACCTTCTTTGGCAGATCCGCCGTCAACACGGTCTTACGATTGCCAAGGGGCAGGGCGATTTCTCCGCTCCGCGTCTCTCCGGCCTGGTCTGTCACATCAGCCGTCACGACGAAATTATAGAATATCGGTGAGGCACTCTCTGGCAGTTGCAGCGGCACATCCACTATGAACTGTCCTTTCTCATCCGTCTGAGTTTCACCCTTGGCGATTTCATCACCTTGGCTGCCATGCCCTACGACTCCCATATCCCAATAGCGGCTATAAGACCACCACCAGAAAGGTTTACGGCGCACCACTTTGTAACTGACCTTCGCCTTCTGTACGGGTACCCCAGCATAACTCAGGGCCGTACCTTTCACGGACAACGTGTCACCTGGTGCGTATGCCTCCTTCACCTCAGGGAACTCGACATAAAATGTAGGACGCTTGTATTCCTCCACACGGATATAATGACACTCGCTATCAGTCTGGATAGAGAACATGCCTGTCAGTCCTGTGGCCGGCAGGACGAAATCAGCGGCAGCCACACCATAGACATCCGTCGTGACCTGTCGTTCCTCCACCTGTTTGCCATTCGCATCATACAGACGGAGAGCGAGAGACTTACCATCTGCGACAGACTGTTCCTGTCCATCCTTCACCTGATAGGAGAGCACAGACACATGGACAGTCTGGCCAGGACGGTAGATACTACGGTCCGTATAAAGCAGGGTGCGCTCCACTACCCTGGAAGCAGAATAATAGGAGTACTTGCTGTTGGTGGTTCTGTCAGGGCAGGCCCTGTCACTATCCGTATAGGCAAACACCTCTCGGTGCTGACGAGGCACATCCTTTCCCTTGAAGATATACTCGCCTTTCTCATCCGTCGTTCCCTCAGTGGTTTCAAAATGGTCATAGGTGCGATAGTTCTTGATGCGCAGATGGGCTCCGGCGATAGGCTGGCCAGTACGGGCACTGACCACGACAAAGCGCTCATCCATATCCGTGGGCTGCATCTCTGAAATCACGAACACGTCGGTCACGAAATACATACGGCGCACTGGCTGAAGACCTGAAGGTGTGCTAAATTCCATCATATAAACACCCACAGGTAGTTCTGGAATCGTCATCGAATCCTCATAGAATTCATAAGAAGCCTTATCTTGATAGGAGCGCGTCTCTTCGTGAACAGTCTCCCCTATCAGCGGCTTCAGTTTTACAAAATCCTTATCGTAAGTAGGATTGAGATCGATGTCGCCATCGGCTTTCACTTGATATATCTTGAGCGTCAACGACTGAAGGTTACGCATCTCCCTCATTACCAGCAACGTCGATTGTCCAGGCATCGCCACCACCCTATCGAAAGTGAGGCGGAACTCCGGGTTCGTGAGTCTGGTCTCCTCGTTTCGGAGATAGTTCATCCGCTTCCAACTGCCCCACTTGTTAAGCGCCTGATGGATAAAGGAAATCCTCTCGCTGACAGGATTACCATACATCCGTTCATAACGGGCTATTGCCAGTTCACCAGCCTCAGGGATATCACCATACAGGGTAAGCAACTCATCCAGTTTCTTAGCATCATAGCGAAACTCGCGCGCAGCCACGATACAGGCAGCGCGACGATTATTCACCTTAGTATAATAGTCATAGAGCACGTCGAGTTCATCTAGTTCGTAGCCCACGATACTCAGCAGATCTTGTCCGAAAAGTTCACTGTCGCCGCCCTCAACTACGAAAGGCACATACTCCTGTTCCTTCACCTTCGCCAACATCTGACAAACAGTCTCTGTAAGTTCAGGTTTCTTCAATGGGATGGCCAGAGATGAATAACTACTGCATATACGATAAAGCACCGTCTGATAGACCGTCTTCAGCACCTCGTCTCTGGTCTGGTCGCAGCGCTGTTGGATGCGCACCACCTCAGGCTCCAGGGAGTCGGGGGCAATCTCACTCATCAGCATGGCCCCCAGTAATTCTGCTTTCAGCAGATGACCATAATCCTTACCTTTCTCGGCCTTCTTGACGATCTGACGCAAGAGTTCATACTCCTTACGAGGCAGGTCCTTCTTCTCTGCCTCGTTCACTTTCTCCCAAAGGGACGAATAACTCTCTCCAAAGATAAACACAGGTATCATCAATGCTACTAATAGAATGAATACTTTTTTCATCTCACGATCCTATATTAACTGTTTTACTATGCAAAGATAGTTATTTTATTTGAATTTCATTTGGAAATTATGAATTATTATATTATCTTTGCATCCATGATTAACCAACAGTTATTAAATCCAGAGAGCATCGTCGTGATAGGCGGCTCCAACAACGTACACAAGCCTGGCGGTGCTATCGTACGGAATATCAAAAATGGCGGTTACCATGGCGACCTGCACATAGTGAACCCCAAAGAAGAGGAAGTGCAGGGCATCAAGGCCTACCACGATGTGAAGGACATCCCCCAGACGGAGATGGCCATTCTCGTCGTGGCAGCAAAGTTCTGTCCTGACTATGTCGATTTTCTCTGTGCCGAGAAAGGAGTCCGCGCCTTTGTCATCATCTCTGCCGGTTTCGGTGAGGAGACCAAGGAGGGGGCGGCACTGGAACAGCGTATCCTTGACACCTGTGAGCAGTATGGGGCAGCCCTCATCGGCCCCAACTGCATCGGCCTGCTGAACCGACATCACCACAGTGTCTTCACTCTGCCTATTCCCAACCTGAACCCGCAGGGCGTTGACTTCATCAGTGGTTCAGGAGCCACAGCCGTCTTCATCCTGGAAAGTGCCGTCATCAAAGGACTCCAGTTCAATAGCGTATGGAGCATCGGCAACGGCAAGCAGATCGGTATTGAGGACGTGCTTCAATATATGGATGAGCATTTCAATCCTGAGACTGATTCCAAGGTCAAACTACTCTATATCGAGAATGTCGCCAATCCTGACAAGTTGCTCTTCCATGCTGGTAATCTCATCCGCAAGGGGTGTCGCATTGCCGCCATCAAGGCAGGTGCCTCGGAGAGTGGTAGCCGCGCTGCCTCCAGTCATACGGGTGCCATTGCCAGCAGCGACTCCGCCGTCGAGGCCTTGTTCCGTAAAGCCGGTATAGTACGCTGTTTCTCACGTGAGGAACTGACCACCGTCGGCTGTATCTTCACATTACCGCCGCTGAAAGGACGGCTCACTGCCGACGGACGGACGCAGAGCGTAAACTTTGCCATCGTCACCCATGCCGGCGGCCCGGGTGTGATGCTGACGGACGCACTCTCCAAAGGCGGACTGAACGTACCCAAACTAGAGGGGCCCATCGCTGACGAACTAAAGTCCAAACTCTTCCCTGGCTCCTCCGTCGCCAACCCCATCGACTTCTTGGCAACAGGTACACCAGAGCAGTTGGGAACCGTCATCGACTACTGTGAGAATAAGTTTGATAATATTGATGCCATAGCCGTCATCTATGGCACACCAGGACTGACAGCACTCTACGAGGCATACGACGTGCTCGACAAAAAGACCAAGGAGTGTAAGAAGCCTATCTTCCCCACCCTGCCTTGTCTGCATACGGCTGGGCCTGAGGTAGAGGAGTTCCTGAAGAAAGGACATGTGAATTTCAGCGACGAGGTGACCCTTGCCACGGCCCTGTCGCAGATTATGCACACACCAATGCCTGCACCGTTCGAAGTACAACTTTACGGCATCGACATTCCCAGGCTTAACAAAATCATATACCGTGAGACCAATCGTCTGAAATTTGACGGTGTCACCAGTGGTTATCTTGCCCCTGACGTCGTCCGCGAGGTTCTCTCCTGCGCAGGTATTCCCCTGGTACCGGAGTTGGTGTCCGTCTCGAAAGAAGAACTGACAGCCTTTGCCGAAAAGGTAGGCTACCCCGTTGTTGCCAAAGTTGTCGGCCCCGTGCACAAGAGTGATGTAGGTGGCGTTGCCCTGAATATCCGTACGCCAGAACATCTCGTCATGGAGTTCGAGCGCATGATGAAGATTCCAGATGCTACAGGCGTCATGGTACAGAAGATGCTCAACGGAACAGAACTATTCATTGGTGCAAAATACGAGAAACGCTTCGGCCATGTGGTACTCTGTGGCTTAGGCGGCATCTTCGTCGAGGTACTGAAGGACGTGTCGAGTGGTCTGGCTCCTCTGAACTACGCAGAGGCTTATTCGATGATCCACTCACTCAAGGGCTACAAGATCATTAAAGGTACACGCGGACAAAAGGGGATCAACGAACAGAAATATGCAGAGATCATCGTACGACTATCCACCCTGCTCCGCTTTGCCACAGAGATTACTGAGATGGACATCAACCCACTTTTGGCAGATGAGAACGATGTAGTAGCCGTCGATGCACGTATAATGATAGAAAGGTGAAGACAGCCATCGTAGGAGGAGGGGCGGCAGGATTCTTCCTGGCTATCAACCTCAAGGAGATGATGCCAGAGATGGAGGTGACGATCTTCGAGAAGTCCAAGAAGGTCTTGGCGAAGGTAGAGGTCTCTGGTGGTGGACGCTGCAACTGCACGAACAGTTTTGCAGGTGTATGCGATCTCTCTGTAGTCTATCCGCGTGGCCATCGGCTCATGAAACGACTTTTCAAGACATTTGACTACCACGATGCCTACAAATGGTTTGAGAGGCATGGAGTCAGACTGATGACACAGGATGACCAGTGTGTCTTCCCAGAATCTCAAGACTCCCATTCCATCATCAACTGTTTTCTCTTCGAAGCCAAGCGCCACGGGGTGGTAATCCAGACAGGTTCCAAGATAGAGTCGCTGGATGACCTGAAAGGCTACGACTACATTGCCATCACCACAGGTGGCAGGACGCCAGGGGACAGACTGCTTGACGATGCCAAGGATCATGGACCAGTTCCCCTGATTCCATCTGTCCCCTCACTGTTTACCTTCTCCATCGCCGACAAAGCACTGCACGCCCTCATGGGCACAGTCGTCGAAAAGGCAACGGCCTTCATCCCTGGCACCAACTTCCGCGCTACGGGTCCCTTGCTCATCACACACTGGGGAATGAGCGGCCCCGCCATCCTGAAACTCTCCAGTTACGCTGCACGCGAACTGCATGAGCACCACTACCAGATGCCTCTCTCCGTCAACTGGGCCAGCAGTAAGGAACCAGATATTCAGGAAGAAATCCGTGGCCTCATCGCTACCTGCCCACAAAAGCAATTGACCACGATCCGCCCTTTCGGTCTGCCAAGCCGTCTGTGGACCTATCTTTTGGAGAAAGCCCTTGGCGAACGTGCCCGTAACCGATGGCAGAATCTAAACCAGAAGGAGTTGAACCGCCTAACAAGCACCCTCTGCAACGACACCTATCAGATAGAAGGCCGTGCTGCCTTTAAGGACGAGTTCGTCACCTGCGGTGGCGTCAATCTTACTAGCGTCAATCCCAACACGCTCGAAAGCAAGCACCTCCCCCACATCTATTTCGCGGGAGAGGTGCTTGACATCGACGGTATCACGGGCGGCTTCAACTTCCAGGCAGCATGGACCACTGCCTATACAGTGGCTACGGCCATCAGTAAGGCTCACTGATAGTACTTGCGGTCAAGTTTACCATTATAAGTACGGGCGATGGCATCCACCTGCTCATAGAGTTGTGGCACCTTGTAGGGCTCCAGGCGGGCAGCAATGTATCGCGCAATCTTTTTCTTATCTAAAACGAAGCCGTCGTCCATCACTACCAACAATTTAACGGCTCTGCCCATAATGCGGTGCTCAGCAGAAATACATATACAGTCCTGCACGCCATCGATGGACATGACCACATCCTCCACTTCCGTTGGAGCCACCTTGAAGCCACCCACATTGATTACATCACTCTCACGTCCACCGATATGGAGCATACCTTCCTCGTCGAGCATACCATAGTCCGACATATAAACGGTATCGTCACGGAGCACTGTTGCCGTCAGTTCCGGGTCTCCTATATAACCGCTCATCAGTGTATCGCCCTGACAGGAAATCATTCCTTCAGGTGTAATGATAATGCGAGAATGTGGCATAGGGCGGCCCAAGCAACCCGCCAGACACCGTCCATCGTTGTAATTATAGGTCGCGATAATACCTGTCTCCGTAGAAGCGTATGTGTTATAGAGTCGCGAATGGGGCAGAATCTCGCTGAGATGAAGCATGTCGGTATATGACAGCGGGGCTCCTCCGCTCTCAATGAATTCGAGTCTGTCGGCAAGGGTAGCAAAGCGCTTGGCATCGAAGGAGAGCAGGAAACGGATATTAGCGGGCACGAAGAAGGTGGCATATTTCCCCTCTTGACGGAAGGCCTCGAAGAACAAGTCGGCATTGCGGATACCATCGAGGATATGGATGGTGCAGCCCAACAGGATACAGGGATATATCTTCGACAGACTACCGATATGGTTGAGCGGCCCATGAACCACAAACACCAGTTCATGGGAGAACCCCTGTCCAGCAATCAGGTTCTCTGCATCCGCCACGATGGTACGATGGCTAATCATAACCCCTTTCGACCTACCCGTCGTACCTGTGGTATAGAGCACATCAGCAGTTCCATCCGGCACCTCGCAGGCAGCCAGATGGGCGACAATCTCATCGTACAGGCTCTGAGGGGTATCCTTCTCCAACGGGGCTGCGACACTACCTGCCAAATGGATGGCGAGATAGGTCACAAGAAAGTCAATGGTCTGCGAAGAACGGAAGGGAATCACCTCCCCTCGAGGAAAGTCTGCAGCCCGCTGCTGCACCTGCTGCCACAACTGCGAATATGTAAAACTCCTTTCCCCACAGATGACAGCCGTCTTATCAGGATAGCGCTCTGCATCTTGAGCCAGGTAGTCTTCAAGCCTTAACAACATACGCCACCAATTATGAATTCAACTTACCCTGCACCATGGCCACGATGCTGTCGAGTGTCTTTAGGTTACGGGGTGTAGCGTCCGTGGCCTCTAGTTTGATACCATACTCATCAGAGAGAAGCATCAGGATCGTAGTCACGCCTAATGAATCGAGTTCACTGAACAGGAAATCGGAATCGAAATCCACGAGGGGCAATGCGTCTTCCAGAAGTTGTCTGATTCTTTCTTTCATATCTTGTTTTTGAATAACTTCAGTATATACGGCGGGAAGATAAAGGCCATCAGCACCACTGAGAACATGCCAACGATGGTGACCTCTGCCAAAGAGTGGAGAGCAGGATGGCGCGCCAGGATAAGGGAGCCGATTCCTATGAACATGATGAGGGCCGAGAGAATGATGCTGTGCTTATATGATGCCAGCATCGGACGTTGGTACTTCAGTTCCTGTATGGCACCCTCCGTCATAAAGATGGTATAGTCGTCGCCTTGTCCGAAGATGAACGTGGCGAGGATCACATTCACAATGTTAAACTGGATATCCAACAGTCCCATCAGTCCAAGTATCCATACCCAACTGATGGCCATTGGCAGGAAAGAGAGCATCGCCAGTTTCAGGCTGCGGAAGGAGAACCACAGGAAGAAGAACACAATGCAGCCACAGGCCCAGCCGATATAGTTGAAGTTGTCGGAGAGACTATTGGCCAATGCACTATTCATCTGGTCGATGTCAAAGCAATAAGAACTGCCAAGGTCTGGTTCTGGCAAAGAAGACTTGCCCTTCTCAGAGAGTGTCAGGACATCAACGACACTATAATCGTGGTGCAGACTATCCTGACTGATGTTGGTGGCAAAGAGCGTACTCGTTAATGGCGAGAAATAGTTAAGGTCGTGCGGCTGGAAATCTGCCTTCAAAAGCGCTTCAAAATCAGCAAAGGAGTCTGACGTAAAACCAACGGCAGCAGCCTCACAGTGCAAATCGTCCAACAGTTGAGTCCTGGTGACAGCCGTCCATTCCCGCCAGCGTTGCAGACGCTCTTGCTGTTCTCTTCTTGAAACAAGAAACCCTGTACAGCCAGCATGATCCGATACATAACCGTTCTTTACCTGTTCCGTCAACTGCCGCTGTATGGACAGGCTCTGATCCAAAGCACCGTCAATCGTCGTGTCCCGCGATACGACATACACCTGCCGGGCCTTCTCACTGCCAGTCATCAGTTGCTGGAAATATGCCATGTCTGCCTTCTGCTCTTCTGTCATGTAGTTGATGTGACTGATATTGGAGTCAAAGGTAGTGCGCAGGCTGAAACAGCCGAAGAAAAGGGTCAGTGCCAAGACAACTGCCACCAACCAGTGCTTGTCTTCCAGTCTCACACTCCCTACCCTCGCCAGAAAGGTGTGCTCCCGTAGTCTGCGATGCTGAGCCAATTGCGGCAACCACAGCAATACGAAAAGAATCGTACCAATCAGCAGAAAAGCGCTGAAGAGTCCAAGATCGCGTAGGGCGACACTCTCCAGCGGTACGAGTGCAAGGAAGGCCCCCACCGTCGTGACATTCCCTACCACCAAAGGTGAAACGATCTCCTGAAGCGTGGTCTTCATATCTGATGTATGGGAGAGATGATCTATCAGGTGCAGGGGATAGTTGACTGCAATACCGACAATCACCGAAGATATGCCTATCACGATGATAGACACCTCCTGATGAATCAGTGAGAGGCAACCCATGGCGAAGAGCCATCCCCAAGCGATAGAGAAGGCGATGAGCAACAAGTTTCGGAGATGTCGGAACGTTATGAAGAGAAGGAGGAGAATCAACACGACAGACACTGTCACTGAGAGAATTGTGTCTTTTTTAATCTGCGAAGCATTTCCTACCGCAATCACAGGCCCCCCTGTCAGATGAATCTCCACATCACTGTGCCGAGCCTCCACTGAGTCCTTCACTTTGTCCAGCATGGAGATCAGTCTGGCATTGTTCTCTGTCTCACTTGCCCCAAAGGGGGTACTCATTATCACCACAGCACGCTGCATTCCTGGCAAGAAGATATAGCCGTCGAACTGTTCGTAGCGCATTTCACCCGCAGAGCGCTGCAACTGGGCCATTACTGGCGTGAATAGGTTCAGGGGATCACGCTGGATATTCTCTACAAGCAACCCGCCAGCAGGAAACATCAGCATCTCCTTGTCATGCTGCAACTGGCTTCGGACGAAGTCTGACTGCTGCATCAGGCTATCCATCCGCTGGTAGTCCGCTTCTGTCAGGAAATAAGGGATATTTTGATAGACGAATGCCGACACCTCCTGCATCTTAGATATATCCACCTGCGATACAACGTCGCGTACCATCCTGCCAGTGTCTTGCTTGGCCAGTTCGGAAGTAAAGGACTCAATGGCCTCAACCATCATATCAGGATCGGACTTAGTCGTGTCACGATACTGAAACAGGGCGAACAATCGATTAACCCCCGAAATATCCTGATACACCTTCAAAGCGTGCTGATGACGGCTGTCGAGCGGCAAGAAATCGGAGATATCTTCCTTAAAACTGAGACGGGAGATGGACAACAACATCAACAGGGTGACGACGACGAACGAGAGGACACACCACCCTCTGTGCCTCCTCATCATGTCATATACTCTCAGTACAAGCGATAACACTATAGTTTACGAATCACTAATGCACTATTGGTACCACCGAAGCCAAAAGAATTGCTCAGTACGGTATTCACCTCCATATCAACGGTGCTGGTGGCCAGATTAAGTTTCTCGGAGTATTCGTCAGGATTCTCAAGGTTGATGTTGGGAGCCACAAAATTGTTCTGCATCATCAGAATCGAATAAACAATCTCCGAAGCACCTGCCATCCAGCACTCATGACCAGTCATCGATTTGGTACTACTGATTAGGGCGCGCTGTCCTGCAAACATCCTGCCGAGGGCAATAGCCTCATACATATCCCCCTGGAGGGTAGAAGTAGCATGAGCGTTGATATAGTCGATATCATCGAGTTCAATGCCCGCGCATTTCATTGCACGTGTCATAGCAATCACACTGCCGTCATCGCTGGGCTCAGAGATACCACCGCCATTGCTGGAGAAGCCGTAGCCTGTCACTTCTGCCAGAATTGTGGCTCCACGGGCCACGGCATGATCATACTCTTCAAGCACGAGAGCCGCTGCGCCACCACTGGGAATCAGACCATCACGGTCGCGATCGAACGGACGACTTGCCTTCGTAGGCTCATCCATACGGATGGAGAAGGCATTCAAGGCATCAAAGGAAGCCATAGAGTAGTAGTTCGTCTCCTGGGCGCCACCACAGAGAACCATATCCTGCAATCCCTGTTGAATAAGCATAAAACCCAGTCCGATGGAGTGGCTGCCACTGGCACAGGCTGCACTAATGGTGAAGTTCACGCCCCGAAGATGGAAAATAGTGCTCAGGTTCATGTTCACCGTCGAGTTCATCGACTGAAAAACCAGTCCATAACCTAGCATGGCCGAGTCATGTTTCTCATCCATAATCTTAGCCGACTCAATGACGGGCTTTGCCGAAGAGTCGTTGCCGAAGATACAGCCTATCTCGTTCTGGCGCAGGTACTCATCTGATATCCGTGCCTGTTCAAAAGCCTGGCATGATGCCATATAGGCATACTGTGCCTCTTCCGACATGCCCGCCCGCGTATGACGGTCCAGCATCTGCTTCGTGATGACAGGTGTCTCGACGATACCCGTAAGTCCACTGCGGTAACCGTATGTCAGGCGGGCCTTATCCAGCCCGATACCCGACTTACCGTTATAAAGCGATTCCTTTACTGTCTCCCTATCCGTACCCAGACATGACCAGATGCCCATGCCTGTAATCACCACTCTCCTCATGTGTAGAGCCCACCATTGATATTAATCACCTCACCGGTGATATAGGCTGCCTCATCGGATGCGAGGAAGGCAACAAGTGCCGCCACCTCCTCAGGTTTGCCAAAGCGCCCTGTGGGAATCATCTTCTTCAAGTCATCGACAGGCAGGTCTTTCGTCATGTCTGTCTCAATGAAGCCTGGTGCTACGGCGTTCACCGTGATATTACGCGGTCCAACTTCTTGTGCCAGCGATTTTGTGGCACCGATGATAGCAGCCTTGGCTGCACTGTAGTTAGCCTGCCCTGGAAGTCCCTTAACGCCAGAAAGCGAAGCCATATTGATAATCCTACCGCCTCGCTTACGGGGCATCATGTGCTTCAGCAGATGGCGGGTAATGTAGAAGTAGCCGTTGAGCGTGGTGTCAAGTACACTGTGCCAATCGTCGTCGGACATCATAAACATCGCATTGTCGCGACGGATACCAGCATTATTCACCAGCACGCCAAACCAATCCTCGGGATGGGCGGCTTCCCATCCCTCTAAGGCATCCTCGATGGCCTTAGGATCAGAAGTATCGAAAGGCAGCAGTTCTGCAACGCCGCCATTAGCGGCTATCTCATCAGCGACCTGCTGCGCTGCCTCCTTGTTACTCAGAAAGTTAATCACTACTGGCCACCCTACAGCAGCCAGACGGAGTGCCACGGCCTTACCAATGCCACGTGAAGCACCTGTTACTAAAGCGTATTTCATTCAATCTTAGTTTTATTCAATACTAATTTGTTTGCAAAAGTACATATTTTCTTGCAATTAATCAACAAAAAACGGATAATCTTGCTTTTTATCCATTTTTTATTCTTATCTTTGCAAGCAAAATAAATTACTAACTAAATACCAGAATATGGAACAAAAGCGTTACGGTCATTTCGACGATCAACACCGCGAGTATGTCATCACAGACCCGCAGACCCCATGGCCTTGGATCAATTATCTGGGCAATGAGGATTTCTTCTCTCTCATCTCTAATACCGCTGGCGGCTACTCCTTCTATAAGGATGCCAAGTTCCGCCGCATTACCCGTTACCGCTACAACAACGTGCCTATGGACAACGGCGGTCGCTACTTCTACATCAAGGATGGTGACACCGTGTGGAACCCTGGCTGGAAACCATGCAAGACCCCGCTCGACTTCTACGAATGCCGACATGGTATGAGTTATACCCGTATCACGGGACGGAAGCAGGGTATAGAGGCCAGCGTGCTTTTCTTCGTGCCCTTGAAAAAATGGGCTGAGGTACAGAAACTCACACTTAAGAATGAGTCAAAAGAGGTGAAACATCTCAAATTGTTCTCCTTCCTCGAGTGGTGCCTGTGGAATGCTGCCACTGATATGGAAAACTTCCAGCGCAACTTCTCTACCGGTGAGGTTGAAATCGAGGATTCCACCATCTACCATAAGACGGAATACCGCGAGCGTCGCAACCACTATGCTTTCTATCACGTGAATACTCCTGTCCAGGGCTTTGACACAGACCGCGAGACCTTTGTGGGCCTCTACAACGAGTTTGCCGACCCGCAGGCCGTCATGGAAGGCAAGCCTCGAAATTCCCACGCCCACGGCTGGAGCCCCATAGCCTCCCACTATATCGAGGTCACCCTGCAGCCAGGTGAGCAGAAGGATTTCATATTCCTGCTCGGCTATATCGAGAACGAACAGGATAAAAAGTTCATTGCCCCTCAGGTGATCAACAAGGAAAAGGCCCATGCCCTCATCGAGAGTCTTGACACAACCGAGAAAGTGGATAAGGCTTTCGCAGAACTCTGCGAATATTGGGATGCCTTACTTAATATCTATAAGGTGAAGACAGGCAATGACAAACTCGACCGTATGGTGAACATTTGGAATCAGTACCAATGCATGGTCACCTTCAACTTCTCGCGTTCCGCATCGTTCTTCGAAAGCGGCGTAGGCCGCGGCATGGGCTTCCGCGACTCCAACCAGGATCTCGTGGGCTTCGTACACCAGATACCGCCGCGCGCCCGCCAGCGCATCATCGACATCGCTTCCACGCAGTTCCCCGACGGCGGTTGCTACCACCAGTACCAGCCTCTCACCAAACGGGGCAATAATGATATCGGTGGCGGTTTCAACGACGACCCATGCTGGCTCATCTTCGGTACCGTGGCCTACATCAAGGAGACGGGCGACTTCTCCATCCTCGACGAGATGGTACCCTTCGACAATCAGCCTGGTTCTGAGGTGACGCTCTTCGAACACCTGAAGATCTCGATGGACCACGTCATCAAGAACCTGGGTCCCCATAAACTGCCCCTCATCGGGCGTGCTGACTGGAACGACTGCCTGAACCTGAACTGCTTCTCGTGGGATCCGAACGAGAGTTTCCAGACTACCGAGAATGTATCTGAGGGCACCAAGGCCGAGTCGCTGATGATTGCTGGTCTCTTCGTCGTCACTGGCAAGGACTACGTCGCTCTCTGTAAGAAGATCGGTAAGGCCGACGAGGCAGCCCGTATGCAACAGGCTGTCGATGCAATGATCGAGGCTGTCAAGAAAGACGGTTGGGACGGTGAATGGTATCTCCGCGCCTACGACTTCTACGGCAACAAGATCGGCTCCAACGAATGCGAAGAAGCCAAGATTTTCATCGAGAGCCAGGGCTGGTGCACGATGGCAGAGATTGGCGCAGAGGATGGGTTGGTAGGCAAGTCGCTCGACTCCTGCAAGAAATACCTGGAGTGTGAACATGGCATGGTGCTCAACAATCCTGCCTTTACAAAATACATCTACGAATACGGAGAGATCTCCTCTTATCCCGAGGGCTATAAGGAAAACGCAGGTATCTTCTGCCACAACAATCCCTGGGTCATCATCGGCGAGACCCTTGCTGGTCGCGGCAACGATGCCTGGAGCCACTATGCCAAGATACTGCCCTCCTACGTCGAGGAGAAATACCAGACGCTGCACAAGGTGGAGCCATACGTGAACTGTCAGATGGTAGCCGGAAAGGATGCCTTCAAGCCCGGCGAGGGCAAGAACTCATGGCTCACGGGAACAGCCGCGTGGATGTGGTACACCGTCTCAGAGTTTATCCTCGGCATCAAGCCCGACTACGACGGTATCCGTATCGATCCCTGTCTGCCCGAAACAGCCAGTGACTATGTGGTCAGCCGTAAGTTCCGCGAAGCCGAGTATGAGATTACCATCCATCCGAATGGAGCACAGAAGGGTGTGAAGGTCATCACTCTCGACGGCAAGCCCGTAGCAGGTACGGTTATCCCCTACTCCGCAGGTAAGCATACCGTGGAAGTAACGATGTAACCAAGCATTGGCTAACATCTACTTCTTCTCACAAGGGATCCACATCCAGAAAGTGGATCCCTTTCCTTCGCCCTCAGAAGTGACGCCGATATGACCATTACAACGGTCGGCAATGGCCTGACAGATACTAAGTCCAAGACCTGTACCTTGTACGAAGTCATTAAGTTTCACGAACCGCTCAAAGACACTGGCTTGCTTCTCCTTGGGGATGCCTGCACCTGTATCCAGGCAGTAGAACACCAGGCCGTCAGTCTCTCCCCGTCCGTCCTTTGTCATCCCACGATCCCAGTGATAGCCCACCTTAATAAATCCCTGTTTGGTGTATTTCACGGCATTGGTGGTGAAGTTGGTGAGTACTTGTTGGACGCGTCCCTTATCCAAAGAAGTGAGACAATGCTCATAGGGATTATCCTTGATAAACTCCACGCCTCCTTCCTGTACACGCTGGGCAAGAGATTGACAGATATCATCGAATACCTTGGCAACATCTACCTCGGCAGGTTCTATGGTAAGAGCCTGTTCCATGTTTGAGGCCGCGAGGATATCGTTGATGAGGCGCATCAGCATGTCACAGTTGTTACGGATGATACGTATAAACTCCATCCTTTCCTCTGGCGTATCAACCACGGGCAAGAGGTCACTGAATCCCACGATCGCATTCAGCGGCGTACGTATCTCATGAGTCATATTAGCAAGGAAGGCACTCTTCATCTTGCCCGAGTTCTCTGCGCGTTCCGTCTCCAGTTTCAGTTTCTGCTGTGCTACCATAAGTTTGGTAATGTCACGTGCCACCCCGAAATAGCCGATGCGCTCACCGTTCTTCTCATAGGTCGGCATACCACTAATATCCAGCCATACAGGTATTGACGAACTGAATGTATGGTAGAAATGACGGATCGTATTGAAGGGTTTGCTCATGCTTTCGGCATCAGCGAGAGCATTCTCCGAGGAGATACGATCTTCAGGGTACATATTCGCACTATATTCCTTGAGCGTTTCCGTATGCTCCTGGTAACGCATGGAGTGAGAGAAGGAAATTGTCCCATTTCGGAAATCAGAACGCCAAATGAACATCTGGCTGTTTTCCAGCAGATAGTTCAACCGTTTTTCGTGCATGTTGATGACATTATTAGCATGAAGCAGTTCGAGGTCATGTTTACGCTGCTTAATATACAGGTCACGCTCTGCGGTCACATCACGACCCGTAACTATATAGAACTGCAATTCACCATGGTCATCTAAGGCCGGGCGTATTCTGAGTTCAATATATTTGTCGATGCCTTTATCGGGCTGCGACAGATGCTGACATACGTGGATACTTTCCCTTGATCCCCTCTCATAGTCATTTTTCAGAGCAGGCATATCAAAAATATCGACTGAGCGGAAGTAATCCTCGCCTGCATTGTCAAAATCACAGAGTTGCCTCATGACTTCATTGACATCCAAGAGTTTGCCTTCTTTACTATAGAATGACATGGCAATAAGGTTCGTTTCGAACATCCTCAAATACTTATTGCCTGTCTCGCTATTGAAAAGTTCCTCTTCCAACTGTTGGGTGATATCCTTCATCGAATAGACAATATACCGTGGATTTCCGCCTTCCTTCTCAATGGCGGCATTGCCTTGGAGATAATGCCACTCCGGTTCAGTCGCCGTTCCTAAGTTCAATCGCCAGTTGGCTGTCTTCATTTCCACTCCTCCCTCGACAATCTCATTAAACTTATGCTTGAATATAGACTGGTAGTCAGGAGGGAAGCGTGCCAGAAGTTCACTATCCGAGAGCCCATCTCCTGGTAACAGGTCTCCATAGGCATTATAGTAATGCCTGGCTGCTATATCATACTCTATCACATAGAAACTACCCATCTTCAGTGCCTGTGACATCATACTGTTGATATCTTCCGTCCGGCTAATGGCCGCAGCGACACGTGAACGTATAAGACGGCTGAGCAGGAATATGATAATGATGACAACGAAAGCACCTAAGATCACGAAGAGGGCTACTGGTGAAGAGTCGTTGTGCACGCGTTCCGGATAATACCATTTGTCATAGATGGCCTGGAGGTCGCCCGATTGTTCCAGGCGTGCATAGATGTCATCTATCGACTCAATGAGTTCTTTATCGTATCCGATAATGCGAAGTTCACCAGGAGGGATGTCGGTATCGTCCAGGACCAGACTGTCCAGGCCGTATTCCTTGATCTTCATCTTAAGTGGTATCGCACCCCATAAATAATAAGAGTCTTTTCCGTTGCGGATGCTTGTGAGTGCATCCTTGGGAGAACGGTATTCAAGATTAACCGCTGCGCCATAGTCCTGCTGGATGCGGAGGGTTGCATAGTCATTGTTCTTCACCATCAGAGTATCCTCAGGACCCAGTTGACTGATTTTCGTCAGAGGTTCCTGGCTCTTCCGCCTAACCGATTTTATCGGATAGTAGGTGATCATATTCTGGGTCATCACGTATGGCCGCTTACGATACATCGCAGCGAGGGCGTGAATCAGGTCTGCCTCATGGTTTTCAAAGGTCTTTGTGGCTTGTGCCCATTCCTGCATAACGAACTTATGAGGAATCTTCAACTTGTTCAAGATGAGACGTAGGACCTCTACATTATAGCCATCAGGTTCACCCTGGTCGTTCCTGAACTCGTATGGCGGGAATTCCCAGTCACTGACGACAATCAGTGGGCGCTCTTCGGTATATTCCCGCGACAATTGGGCTCTGGCTGGCAACAGACAGTAGATACAGAGAAGCGTCGTTATAAATGATATGATAATACTTCTTGCCATAATCGTTTCTTTTCTTAATTTACAGTCTGTCTATCTCCAATGCCTTACAAGGAATGGCAAACCATACGCTGGTGCCTTTCCCCAATGAAGACTTAATATTAATCGTACCTCCTAAATGCTGAATGAGATCATGACAGATACTGAGCCCGAGTCCTGCTCTGGAGGTATTGCTATCACCCGTCACGAAGCGTTCAAAGATATGCTTCACTGCTTCCTCAGGAATACCTTCACCAGTATCGTCAACAGCCACGATCAGTTCATCGCCCAAATAGTCATAGCGTACGACCACCTTACCTTCTATAGTATGTTGGACGGCATTCGTGATAATCTTATCCATGATAATATCCAGGTTGGACTCATCGATCTCCACCACGAGTTTCCTGAAAGTATTCTTTACAATGTATTCCACGCCAGGCTGCTTATTGTTACCCCATGCGGCCTCACACTTAGGGACAATGGCGGTAGCAAAATCCACAGAACGCTTTGATATGGTAATCATATCGGCATCCAGACGGGAAAGGAAGAGAATATCATTGATGAGTTTGAGCAACTTGGCTGAATTCTCCTTGATCTCGTTGATAAAGACAATCTCGTCTTCTGACGTATGCTCCATTTGGAACAGTTCGGCAAAGCCCACCACGGTGTTCAATGGGGTACGGATCTCAAAACTCATATTATGCAGGAAGGCGTTCTTGACCACCTCCACTTCCTGTGCACGAAGCGTTTCCCTTGCCAGTTTTTCCTCTACGGCCTTCAGTTCACTGATGTCACGACACATTCCTATGTAATTGGTTATCCTGCCCTGCTCATCATGGTTGGGGATGAGATGGAACTGCAGGAAGAGCGACAGGTCACCCCTGGCTCTGAGTATTGTCTTGATGTCGGCCAATATCGGGGCGTCTGTCAGGTTATCCATGCTATTGAGGATACGCTCCACCTTTTTCTTAGAATGTCCATCTATGAGATTCAGGATACGCGTCTGTGTCAATGTGAGTCCTACATGGTTTGTCTCGCTAAACACCATCAGCAGATGCGCATCAGGGTGATACTCTATCAGACGGATGCCACCGACCGAGAGTACGTAGTCGATATTCCGCATATACTCGGTCATCTCATCATTGGCAGCCTGCAGTTCTCGTATGTACTGTTTCTGCTGTCTGAAGGATTCTGCCAGTTCTGTGACATTACGGCCTGTACCGAAGAATCCCGCCAGTTTGCCATTGACGTCATGGATGGCTGTGATCTGGAGTTCGTAATACATCCTTCCACGCTTCAGCATTCTGTTCAGTGTTCGGTCATCGTCTTTATCACCAAATATCTGCGTCATGTAGATAAAGTCAAAGTCCCCTTTGACGATGTCGTCCATACCCGTGACATCCTTGATGGATATTTTCATCTTCCGGATGGTCTCGACATCCATGCCAAGGGATGCATAGGCTTTGGCATTCATGTCTGTAATAAAACCATTGGCATCATAACTGACCATGTCAATCATAGCGGTCTGGAAGACTGCCTGGTAGCGGAGCATCGTCTCCTTGACTTTCATCTGCCTGAGCAGTTCGCTGGTGATATCACTCCTCGTACCAAGAATAATGGTTGGCTTCCCACCTTTGCCCTGTCTCAAGACAGAAAGGGATATGGTGTAGTCATGCTCTTTCTTGCCGTTATCACTTTCGAGAACCTTGATATTGATATTGGCATGCCTGGTCTTCTGCTGGACGATTTCATCTATGGCGTGCTGTAGTTTTAAGACGTCTTCAGGACGATACCTCAACACGAACTCTTCCAAAGACATATTACGGATAGGGTTGCCGCGTTCGTCTATCCACGTAAAGTTCCTTGTCAGGACATTATATATCCAGAGGCTCACATGACTGGTCTTCAGCACCAGCGACAACCTGTCGTTGCTCTTGCGCAGCGTCTTTGTCATCTTCCGCTCTCGTTGACGATAGATGAGATAGTAGGCCATGATGACTGCTGCTAAACAGATCATGACCAATGCCACTTTCCAAATCCACGAGGGCAGTCCTGACTCCTTCCTGTCAGGATAGAACCATTTGTTCTGGATCGGTTGCAGTTGGTCTGACGCGCGCAAGATGGTATAGACACTATCAATCTGCGTCAGCAGATGATGATCCTTCGACATGAATTTGTATTCCCCGTATGGCAAGTCGATGGGGCGAATGACCAGGTTGTCAGTCTTGAACTTCCGCATGAGCCAGTTCAGCGACATGGTATTCCATACAATAAAGCCCTCGTCATTGAAACTTACCGCCTGTATGGCTTCTTTCATGTCGTCGTAAGCCTTGATTTCCTTGGCCCAGCCGTTATTCTTGAGCAGGTAATGACTGAAACTGCCTTCATGGACGATAATGGGATAGTTCGACAGATTCCTCCCTGTCTCAATATTGACAGCCTTGTCTTTCGGCATCACCACACTATGCGTGAACAACTGCACGATGCTCTTTCCGTAAAGAGAATTTCCCCTTGAGTACTCGGCATCCATCCTGAGCATCAGGTCTGACTTTCCGCTCTTCAGGTCTGCCTGTGCGTCGAGTGTCGGCATGAGTTTGATGATGAAGGGGATGTCCAGTTTCTTGAAGATCAATTTTAGGAGATCGATGTTAAAGCCGTCAGGCTCGCCGTTTTCGTTCAAGAAGACGTAAGGCCACAGATCCCATGCATCCTCATAGACCAGGGGACGTTCCGTCGTATAGTGCACAATGGTATCACCTTGGGCCCGTACCGGCTGTGGGAGCACTGCCAGCAGTAATGCCAAAAATATGAGGAGTGTCATTTTCTTCATAACCTAAACGACAGTATTAAGTTCTGGAACCGTTTCTATTCTCTGGCAGGGAATCCATACCCAGAAGGTAGAGCCCTTACCCTCACCTTCTGATATGACGCCGATCTTTCCGCCGCACTTCTCTGCAATGGCCTTGGAGATGTTAAGTCCAAGACCTGTACCTTGAACGTAGTCATTGAGTTTGACGAAGCGCTCGAAGATCTTTGTCTGGTCAGCCTTTGGAATTCCGCTGCCCGTATCCTCGCAATATAGATAGAGCCCGCCTCCGTCTGCCTCACGGTATTCGTAGCCCACCTTAATATGTCCTTGCTGCGTATATTTAATCGCATTGGTCACAAAGTTGGTGAGCACCTGCTGGATACGATCCTTATCTATGCTGGTTCTCAGGGATGTATATGGATTCTCGGCTATAAACTCTACGCCGGGAATCTGTACGCGCTGGGCAAGAGACTTGCAGATGTCATTGAAGTCGGCAGCGAAGTCAGTTTCCGCAGGTAACAGTATGATGCCACCACTCTCCAGATCTGACACGGCAAGGATATCGTTGATCAGCCGCAGCAGCATGTCACAGTTATTCATGATAACACGGATAATTTCCGCCTTCTCCTCCTTGGTCTGGAGCATGGGGAGCACGTCGGAGAAGCCTACGATGGCATTGAGCGGTGTACGAATCTCGTGAGTCATATTTGCCATAAACACACTCTTGCGCCTGCCAGAGTCATTGGCTCGCTCCGTCTCCTGCTTCAGTCGTTCCTGCTTCTCGATGAGTGGCGTGACATTGCGGATGATGCCATAACTGCCCACCAACTTGCCTTTCTCATCGTACGACGGCACGCTGTCGATGAAGTTCCACTGGAATTCCTCACCCTCATGGAAGAAGGGGTGCATGTGGGTCAGGTCTGTACGCGGCACGTTGAAATAGTTCTCGAAGTTCATGATGCCAGCCCTGAACGGACTATCCACAAAGTGCTGGACCAGTTCGTCAAAACTCATCGTCGTCTCGGCGACACTCATGCTCTTGTAGATCGTACAGGTCTTTTCGATACAGTTGGTACGGAAGAAGCGCATGTCACACATATCCATCAAGTACTGCAATTCTGTCTCATACCGCTGGATAGCCTCATTGGTCTTTAGTAAGCCTTGTTCATTTTCCTTCTGTTTCAGGTATAACTCCCTTTCCTGAGTGATGTCACGGATGGAGAAAGCGATATAGACCAGTTCTTTCTTTTCATCGAAAATCGGGTGTACTCGCATTTCCGTATAACAGTTCACGCCGCGCTCGATGACGACACTCTTCGTACAGAAGAACAGTTCCTCGATATGGCGGTTGTTGAGGATCTCGCGGAAGGTGGGCAGGTCGTAGATGGCGTTGCCGTAGTAGAACGGGTCATGCTCGGACTGGAAGTTCAGGATCTCCTGCATTTTCTTATTGGCCGTAATCAGCATGCCGTCCTTGTCATAGAAGGCCAGTCCCGCAATACCTTGTTCGAAGATTATGCGATACTTGTCGGTCAGTCTAACCTCTTCCTTTTCCTGCTCAATCTGTTCTGTCTTATCTGTCAGCGTGCAATAGATATTCGCAGGTATCTTCTGACTCTCGCTCAGAAACTCTGTTATACCCTTGTCATAGATATAGCGCCAGTGTCCCTGATGCTTCTGGCGGCTGATGTCCCAACGGAAGGTGCATTCTGCCATGCTCTCGCCTCCTAGCAGTTTCTTTAGGAAGTCAGTATAGATCTGCCGGTCCTCAGGATGGATATATTCAAGACTATCCATGTAACTCATGCCATCTTCAGGCAAGAAGTCACCATGCAGGTTCTGCCCCTTCTGGTCATGCAGAGAGAGTTTAACTACATAGTTCCTGCTGACATTCAGGGTATGCTGTAGGACAGTAGAGAGATCCTGGATACGCGCCGTATCCTTCCTGATACGAAGGATACTGATGCGGTTCAGAGCCCAACTGATGATAAAGATGGCAAGTACGGTCAGCACCATGAGCATGGCGACTCCCTGAATCTCTGCCTGATATGGATTGTTGAGTATCTGTAGAAATGTGTTCATCTTTCTTCGGCTGATTATGCTATAACTTCTGACTTCCTTTCAAAACTGATGAGTTCACAAGGGATGTTCACATAGAAGGTGGTGCCCTTGCCCTCTTCCGACTGGAGTTCTATGCTGCCTCCCATCTGTTCAATCAACTCCTTGACAATGGGCAGGTCGAGACCTGTGCCATGCAGTTCACCCTCGCTATTGCGTACGAAACGATCAAATGCCTTAGCCTGGTCTTCGGCAGAGAGTCCACGCCCGGTATCCTCAATAGTGATCATCAATTCTCCCAGACGATATTCATACTTGGCACGCACTGCACCCTCCTGCATCCCGTATGCAGAATAAGCACAGAGCCGTTCCAGCACCATTCCTAAATTCTGCTGGTCAATGCCGACCTCAAGGCGGCTATATGGATTCTCCACCATGATCTTCACTTCATTACCCAAGGTGCTCCAGCCCATATAGCACCAGCCATCGAACAGGGAGGCGAAATCGCAGGGCTGTATGTCAAACTCTATCATGTGTGCATCCAGACGGGAAATGAACAGGATGTCATTGATCAATTCCAGCAGCACGTTGGTGTTGCTCTTGATCTCCTGTGCAAAGACGGGCTCATCCTCAGGACTGTGCTCGCCGTTGTACAGTTCGGCAAAGCCCACGACGGCATTCAGTGGCGTACGCAACTCGTAACTCATATTCAACAGGAAAGAGTTCTTCAGTTGCTCGGTCTCCTGGGCCTTGGCAGTCTCTTCCTGTAACATCTGCTCCGTATAGACCATCTCCGTCATGTTCCGGCACATGCCGAAATAGTGGGTAACATGCCCGTCCTTATCCATGATGGGCATCACGTGGAAGTTCAGATAGACATGCCTGCCCTCTGCATCCCGTAAGATAGTACGGAAAGTATTGCTGAACACTTGCTTCCTGCGACTATCCATCCTGCGGAACAACCCTCTGGCCCTCCGGCGCTCCTTTTCGACAAGCATGGTGATAGCACGCATCTGCGTCAGGCAATACTGGACACTATTCAGATCACTATAGATTTCCAGTTCGTGGCTGTCCGGATAGTAGTTCATCAAACGTACATCACTGACCTTCAACGTGTAGTTGATATTATTGATATAAGCCTGGATATCAGCCGTCGTCTTGTTGAGCAACTGACTAGCCTTTTGCTGACGATGGTTAGACTGTACCATCTCCGTGATATTACGTCCTGCAGCAACAATACCGCTCAGTCTCCCCTGATCATCATGGATGGTCCTGACATCAGCCTCATAATACATCTTCCCTTTGACCGTCACCTCTGGTATGCGCTCGTCACGCTGCTTCACCTTGGTGATGTCCGTAGCCGAGGTTACCATGAAACTGCTCAGGTCATTCAGATCCAAATGACGATAGGCAGGAATATCCGTAATCTTCACTTTCCGCCTTAATAATGCTTCACGGTCACTAATCCCGAAGGTTTCACAGGCCTTATCGTTGATTTCCGTCAGATAACCGTTGCCGTCATAGAATATCATATCCACGAGTGAAGAGTTGAACACCGTCTGATAGCGGAGCATCAGACGACGGTTCTTCTCTATCCTCTCCTGCTCCTCGGAAATATCAGTCTGGATGCCTAACAGTATGGACGGGCTACCCTTCTTGTCGCGACGAAGGACGGACACCGTGATCTCGTATGTACGCTGCTTCACGTCCTGATCAGTCGCCTGATTACTCTTGACGTATGCTAATGCCGACAGCGAATCACCTTCCTGGACAGTATTGATGGCTTTCAGCAGCCCCTTGAAATCCTCCCGATCAAAAGACTGCGAGAAGTCAAACGAGGTGTATTTCGTCTCCTTCATGTCCTGCACTGACAAATGGATAAAGAGATCGTGGGCCACATCGTAGGTCCATGTCCTGGTCTTGTTGGAATCGAGGACCATCGACAACTGGGCATTCAACCTGTCCGACTGGCTTCGCGCATCTTTCTCCCTGTAATAGTATAGGCGGTTGAAGAAGAGCATGACAAAAACCGTGATCAGGAAACCCGCCACGAGATATGCCAGGACATGATGGATGTCAAAGAGCGTATCCAGATTCTCCTTCTGGGCATGTACCGCCATCGTCGCCGACAGCAGGAGGCAGAGCGTTAATACCCTTTTTATATATTGGTTTGATCGCATAAGGTAGTTTTAGAATGTAGTAATCAACCGCAAAGATAGTGGATTCTCTCCAAACTACAAAATATTTGGACAAAAAAAACGCAAATTACTCATTAGCAGAGCAATTTGCGTAGGAAAAACCATTAGGAATCCTCCACTTAAAGCGGATATTCGTCAAAGGCGTAGAGCACGGTAGAGAGATAGCGCTCACCCGTATCGGGCAGCAAGGCGACTATCGTCTTGCCCTTGTTCTCCGGGCGCTTGGCAATCTCCGTGGCAGCGTATGCCGCAGCACCAGAGGAGATACCTACCAGCAGACCATCGTATTTTGCCAGTTCCCTGCCTGCGCGGATAGCATCGTCGTTCTCTACGTCATAGACCTCATCAATGAGCGCGCCGTTATAGGTCTGGGGCACGAAGCCTGCCCCGATGCCCTGAATCTTGTGCGGTCCGCTCTGTCCCCCATTGAGGACAGGCGATGATTTGGGCTCCACGGCTATGACCTTCACATTCGGATTCTGCTCCTTCAGGTACTTGGCAACGCCAGAGACCGTACCGCCCGTACCGACGCCAGCCACGAAGATATCTATCTTACCCTCCGTCTGTGCCCATATCTCCGGTCCTGTCGTGGCATAGTGCTTGGCGGGGTTGGCCGCGTTCTCGAACTGCTGCAGGATAACACTGCCAGGGATGCTGTCGCGCAGTTGCTCAGCCGCCTTGATGGCACCAGGCATACCGTCTTTGCCACTGGTCAGCCGCACCTCTGCACCGTATGCTTTCACCAGGTTGCGACGCTCCACGCTCATCGTCTCGGGCATGGTCAGAATCAGTTTATAGCCTTTCACGGCACTCACAAGGGCGAGACCCACACCAGTATTACCACTCGTAGGTTCGATAATCGTGGCACCAGGCTTCAAGAGGCCTTTCTTCTCCGCATCCTCGATCATTGCCAATGCGATACGGTCTTTCACGCTTCCGCCAGGGTTGAAGAATTCTACTTTTGCGATCACTGGAGTTTCCAGACCTTTTGCCTGTGAATACTTGCTGAGTTCCAGCAATGGGGTGTTACCGATCAGTTCGGTCAACTGTTTTGCAATCTTAGCCATAATCTCTATTGTTTATTGTTTAATGTTTAATCTTTAATTGTTTCCTGCTGCAAAGGTACGGCGAAAAATCATCATCACCAATCGCACAGATGGGTTATTCCGCATACCACAAATATGGTATTTCGGTCTTCTCACGTATTTCACCTTATTTATTTTAGGACGAATTACAGAAAAAAAACGCAAAACGTTTGGAAGTTTCATCGAAAAACGCTACTTTTGTCAACAGAAAATTAAAAACCATACAATTATGTTAGACGTAAAAGAGACTTTGAATAAGAGTGAGGAGCGCATGGAGATGGCAGCGATGTTCCTGGAAGACGAACTCAACCGCATCCGCGCTGGTCGTGCGAATGTAGCCATCCTCGATGGTGTGCGTGTCGATTCATACGGAAGCAAGGTTCCGCTGAATCAGGTGGCAAATCTTTCCGTACCCGATCCCCGCACCATCGCCATCAAGCCCTGGGACCGCAAGGAGATCAAGAATATCGAGAAGGCCATCATGGACTCCGACGTAGGCATCACGCCTGAGAACAACGGTGAGGTGATCCGCCTGAACATCCCCGTTCCCACCGAGGAGCGTCGCCGCGACCTGACGAAGCAGTGCAACAAGATTGCCGAGAAGGCCAAGGTGGAGGTGCGCAACGTGCGTGCAGATGTCAAGGACAAACTGAAGAAAGCCATCAAGGACGGTCTCAGCGAGGACAATGAGAAGGATGCCGAACTGGAACTTCAGAAGATCCACGACAAATACATCAAGAAGATCGACGATCTGATCACAGCCAAGAACAAAGAGATCATGACGGTGTAGGATGAAAGGCCTCGTCGTCAAGAATACAGGCAGTTGGTACACCGTCCGTACGGACGATGGCCAACTGATTGAGTCTAAAATCAAGGGGAACTTCCGTCTGAAGGGAATCCGTAATACCAATCCCGTGGCCGTGGGCGACAGGGTGGAAATTGTCACGAACCTGGAGGGCACGGCATTCATCACGGACATTGAGGATCGCCGCAACTATATCATACGGAAGTCACAGAACCTCTCCAAGCAGAGCCATATCATTGCCGCCAATGTCGATCAGGCATTCCTGGTCGTCACGGTGACCCGTCCGCAGACCTCCACCACCTTCATCGACCGTTTCCTGGCATCGGCAGAGGCCTATCGCGTGCCTGTCGTGCTGATATTCAACAAGACAGACCTGCTCGACGAAGAGACGCGCCGCTACCAGCAGATGATGATCCGACTCTACGAGACGGTGGGCTACGAATGCCGTGCCATCTCTGCAGAGACGGGCGAAGGCATTATCGACCTGCGCCCCCTGCTCGACGGGAGGATAACCCTGCTCAGTGGCAATAGCGGTGTGGGGAAATCGACACTCATCAACAGGCTCGTCCCTGGTGTAAGCCTCCGTACGGCGGAAGTCTCCGATGCCCACAACACAGGCCAGCACACGACTACCTTCAGTGAGATGATCAGGCTGCCTGGCGAGGGCTATCTCATCGACACGCCAGGCATCAAGGGCTTTGGCACCTTCGACATGGAGCCAGAGGAACTGACCAGTTACTTCCGAGAGATATTCCATTTCTCCAAGGACTGCCGTTTCTCCAACTGCACGCATACCCATGAGCCAGGGTGTGCCGTCCTGAAGGCCCTGGACGGCCACTATATAGCCCAGAGCCGATATCAGAGTTACCTGAGTATGCTCAACGACAAGGATGAGAGCAAATACCGCGAGGCCTACTGAAGACCTCGCGGTATTTGCTCAATATATGAATCCACGATTTCATCTGTATCCTAATTATCATTAGTATTGTCTTCCTCTAATGGCAACGTACCAAGAAAACGGTCAAAGTCGCTCTGGAACAGACGGTCTTGCACGATGCGATACTTCTCAAACTCCGTCTCCGCATGCAGCACGGCCTCTTCGTGGCTCACGCTCCCTGCATTGTCGAGAATGGGTCGCTCGTCACTCGAAAGATAGGCGTCGATGCGTTTTGCCCAGTCTTCCATCGTCATCGGAATATGCCGCTTGGCACGACTCTCTGCAAACTCCAGCACAGCCGTCACGATGCGCCCCATATCCTCCAGTTCCATCTCCTTCAGATAGTTTTTGGCAATCGCCACATCCGTCTTGACAATCTTTCCGTCGGGCGCATTCTCCCAGGTGGTCAGCCCCATGTGCTCCTTGTCGGCATCAGCCCGTTCCATAATCAGTTCTGCGGCTGTGCGACCATGAACGGCATAGTGCATTTTATTCTGAATCATTTTAAAGAAAAGCCTTGTGGTGGGTGCATCCTTATTATAGTCCATGCTGGTGGCATAGATGTCTGTCAGTTTCTGATAGAAACGTCTCTCGCTAAGTCGGATTTCACGTATCTCAGCCAGCAGATGCTCGAAGTAGTCTTCTCCCAAGAACGTGCCATTCTCCATGCGCTTCCTGTCGAGCACATAGCCACGTATAGCGTATTGTCGTAGCACACTCGTAGCCCACTGCCGGAACTGTGTGGCACGGATGCTGTTCACACGGTAGCCCACGGCGATGATGGCGTCGAGTTTATACATCACAACAGAGCGTTTTACAGTTCTGCTGCCTTCTTGCTGAACTGTTTCCATTTTGGAAATAGTTGCTTCTTCGTTCAGTTCTCCCGTCTCAAAGACATTGGCAAGGTGTTTGCTGATGGCAGGCACTCCCACATCGAAGAGTGCCGCCATTGCTTTCTGTGTACACCAAATCGTTTCATCAGCATACATCACCTCAATACCTTGTTCCTTATTCTCCGCTTGGAAAATCAGGAACTCTGCCGTACTGTTTCTTATCTCGCGCTTCTTTGCCATAGACGGTCACATCAATCCTTTATAGTTCATGTGGCAAAGGTACGAAATAAGTGAGAGAAATGCAAAAAGAAATGCGGATTTTTCTGTTTTACACACTTTTCCAGATTTTTCTGTCATTCATTTTACCTTTCAGCCAATAGATAACTATTTGATTATCAATCATTTCGGCTGAAAGGTGTTTTTGCCCATGTTGCATACTGAAAAGGAGGCCATCTATTGCCGAAAAAGCGGCTCCCTACGAATGAAAAGTGCCTCCTCACACTGCTAAAGTGCCTCCTCACATGGCTAAAGAGGCTCCTCACGTGGCTAAAGAGGCTCCTCATTCTGGTCCCAGGCCTTGGGATAATCGCCAAAAAACACCTCGGAACAAATTCATAGATACGCGTGAATGACGACTGGCGGCCTGGTTTCCTCATCCTAAAGTGTCCCTTCAGCCGGAAGGGCTGGAAATCAGGAGGTTAGTTGCTGGCTGAAAGGAAATCTCAACGAGAAATCGTCAGAAAACAAGGCTGGCTCGGATTATTTTCAGATTATTATTTGTGCGATAACTTTATTTTTGTTACCTTTGCAAGCAAAAAACAAAAGGGACAATAACTAAGAATCATGAGGAAATGGATGATTACCGCAGTGCTGGCACTGGTAAGTATAGTGGGCACTGCACAGAACCTGAGGGCGAACCTTGATGAGAGCGTGAGACCTGGTGACAACTTCTGGCAGTATGCCGTCGGCACCTGGCTGAAGAACAACCCGCTGGACGATGAGCATTCCATGAACGGTGCGTTCACCGACCTGGAGGAACAGAACAAGAAGCGTATCAATGCGCTGATCATGAAATATGCAGAGCGGAAGGACCTGCCACAAGGCAGCGACGGACAGAAGATCGGCGCCCTCTACCGCCTCTACATGGACAGCGTGGGCCGCAACAAGATGGGCTACGAGCCTATCCTACCCTATCTGAAGCAGGTGCGCGCCCTGAAGACTCGTGAGGAACTGCTAAGACTGATGTTTGAACTAAGCAGCAAAGGCTTTGGCACTGCACCCTTCAGCCTCAGCCTGGGCCTGAACCCCTACAACTCGTCGGAGTATATCATAGATGCCGAACACGGAGGTACGACGCTGGACCACGAGTACTACGACCAGCCCAACGAACAGCAGCAGGCTGTCGTTACCGCTACGAAAAGCCTGAACAAAGACTTGCTGAAGATGATCGGTAACAGCGATGCCGATGCCGAGCGCATGATGCAGGCAGCATGGGCCATAGAATATCGGATAGGCATGAAGGAACTCGACCAGGTGGCACAACGCGACCCGAGTGCCGTCAACCACCTGATGACGTGGGAACAACTGCTCACCGACTTCAAGGGCATCGACTGGGTGGCTTATCGCGATGCGAGGAATATGCCGAAGGACATCGACAAGGTGAACGTCGGACATCTCGACGCCCTGCACGAAGTGGAAAAGGTGCTGGCCGAGACGAGCGTCGAGGACCTGAAGGCCTATATGGAACTCAAGGTCGTCAGGGCTTACCGATCTTTCCTCAGCGATGCCTTCTCAGACCGTTCTTTTGAAGCCAGCAAGGCCATCTCTGGCGTGAAGGAGCAGCAGCCCCGCTGGAAGCGCGCTGTCAGCGTCCTCAGCGGTAATCTGGAAGAGACCATCGGCAAACTGTATGTGGCCGAGTATTTCCCCGAGGACAGCAAGCAGCGCGTCTATCGCCTGGTGAAAGACCTGCAGCAAGCCTTCGAGGACCGACTGAAAGAGAACACCTGGATGAGCGACTCCACCAAGGCCAAGGCACTGGAGAAACTGCACGCCATGTATATCAACATTGGCTACCCCGACAAGTGGGAGGACCTGGAGAAGTTCATCGACATCCGCGAGGACGAGAACCTCGTAGAGAACTTCATCCGTATCAACCAGGAGAGGCGCGCTGCCGAGTTCCGTAAATATTGGCGTAAACCAGTCGATAAGACCCAGATGCCTGTTTCCCCACAGACGGTAAACGCTGGTTACATCCCACCATTCAACAGCATCAACTTCCCCGCTGCCATCCTGCAGCCGCCGTTCTTCGACCCAGAGGCCGACTATGCCTGCAACTACGGTGCCGTAGGCACTGTCATCGGCCACGAGATGAGTCACGGCTTCGACGATGAGGGCTGCCAGTTCGACAAGGATGGCAACCTGGTGAACTGGTGGACGGCCGAGGATAAGGCTAAGTTTGACGAGCGTGCCAAGGTGCTGGCCGACTGGTTCTCCAAGCAGGAGGCACTGCCAGGCCTGATGGTGAACGGTGAGAAGACCCTTGGCGAGAATATCGGCGACAACGGCGGAATACAGATAGCCTACCGTGCCTTCGAGAACCGTGCGAAGCAGGAGCCTCTGGAATCCAAAGAAGGCTTCACCCCCGCCCAGCGCTTCTACCTGGCCTACGCCCGCATCTGGGCTGGCAATGAAACACCTGAAAGGACAGCCTACAGAGTCAACAGCGACGTCCACTCACCCCGCATCTTCCGTGTGAATGCCGCCCTGTCGATGATCGACGCCTGGTACGACGCCTTCGGCATCCAGCCTACTGACAAAATGTTTATCCCCAAAGAAAAAAGAGCACTGATATGGTAAAGCAAGTTATACAACCGATGAGGCGCGCCCTGCTGGGCGTGCTGGTAGCAGTGGCAGCGCAGAGTCCGCTCCACGCACAACAAGAGACAGTTATCCGTGAGTTCAACCAGGCAGGCCCGTTTGCCGTCAGCCAGCCCTTCGCATCCGACACCGTCGATGTCAACGGCAAGCCCTTCGAGGCCAAGACAATCCTCGACGGCATCAGCCTCTCCCTGCCCGCCACGGGCAGGTTCTCCGGCCAGGTGCTCCCCTCACTCGACAAGAGCAGGAGCGTGGGACTGCTCACGTTCTACGTGAACAACAACGACTACCTCAAGGGCAAGATCGAGGTAAAGGGTCCCAAGAACTACAAACTCTTCATCGACGGGACGGAGGCCACGACTGACCTCAGCCTCGCTCCCGAGCACCACACCTTTGCCATCGCCTATCTGGCAGAGCCCAGGGACACGGACTCCATCCAGGTGCGCATCGATGCCAACAAGGCCGTAGCCTACACCCTCGACAAGCATCATCCCTATATGTCGCACGACCTCTTCGACGGCAAGCGCGTCAGGGGCATCGCCCTCTCTGCCGACGGACAGTTCGTGAGCCTGTCGTACCAGACGACGGAGCGAGGCGGCAATGCCCGCTGGGAGTACGAGTTGCGCGAGGCGAAGACCCAGCGCCTCCTCTCCCGTCCTTCGCACAACCCCAAATGGCTGCCTGCCACCAGTGCCTATCTCGAGGAAGAGACGGTCGATGGCAAGCGCACGCTCTACAAGGTCAATCCACGCTCTGGTGAGCGCACGCTCTTCGCTGCCAGCATCCCAGAGGGCGACTATACCGTATCGCCCACGGAAGACTACCTGATCATCACCATGAAGGAAGAAGGTCCGAAGGAAGACCCAGGCGTGTTCGAGGTCCTGGAGATGGACGATCGCCAGCCCGGCTTCCGCACGCGCACCTATCTCTCTAAGTACGATATCGCCACGGGCATCACCCAGCGCATCACCTTCGGCCACAGGAACACCTATCTGGAGGATATCTCTGCCGACGGCCGGCAGTTGCTCATCGGCACATTCTACACCCGACTGAGCCAGCGGCCTACCGAGGTGGGCGACTGCTTCATCATGGATGCCCAGACACTCCAGGCCGACACGCTCTTTACCTGTAAGGGCTTCATCGGCGGAGGCTCCTTCTCGCCCGACGGCAAGAAGATCCTCTTCATGGGCACGCCAGAGGCCTTCGACCGCATCGGCTGTCAACTGCCGGCCAGCGTCACGCCCAGCATGACGGAGAACGAACTCTTCCTCTACGACATCGCCACGAAGAAGGTCAGTCCGCTCACCAGGGACTTCGACCCTTCCATCTCGAGTGTTGACTGGACCAGGGGCGACGGACTCATCTACTTCTCCGCAGAGGATCGCGACTACGTCAACATGTTCGTGCTTGACCCCAAGACGGGCAAGATTGCCAAACTGCCTGTGGAGGGCGACAATGCCTACCGCTGGGACATCGCCGCCAAGGCACCCGTGATGGGCTATCTCTCCTATAAGACCCTGGAGCCAGCCTCAGCATACCTCACCAACCTGAAGAACCCCAAGCCGCAGACACTGTTCGACGGGCGCACGGCACTGGGCGACGCGGAGGTAGGCACCTGTGAGGACTGGAACTTCCAGAACTCCCGTGGCGACACCGTCTATGGCCGTCTGTATCTGCCCAAGGACTTCGACGCATCGAAGAAATACCCCATGCTCGTATATTACTATGGAGGCTGTTCGCCCACCAGCCGCTACCCCGAGTCGCCCTACTGTCCGCAGTACTGGAACTCGCTGGGCTACGTGGCCTATATCCTCCAGCCCAGTGGAGCCACGGGCTTCGGCCAGGAGTGGGCCTCGCGCCACGTGAACACGGCTGGCCGCGGCCCTGCCGACGACATCATCGAGGGCACGAGGAAGATCTGTGAGACCCACCCCTTCATCGATGCCAGCCACATCGGCTGCATGGGAGCCTCCTACGGCGGTTTCATGACGATGTACCTGCAGACGCAGACCGACATCTTCGCTGCCGCCATCAGTCATGCGGGCATCGCCAACCACACCAGTTACTGGGGAGAAGGCTACTGGGGCTATAACTACAGCGAGGTGTCGATGGCCAACAGTTATCCCTGGAGCCACCGCCAACTCTTCGTTGATCAGTCGCCGCTCTTCAATGCCGACAAGATCCACACGCCCCTGCTGCTGCTCCACGGCAATGCCGACACCAACGTGCCCCTCATCGAGAGCCTCCAGATGTTCACCGCCCTGAAACTCCTCGGCCGCGAGGTGGCCCTCGTCGAAGTGGAGGGTGAGAACCACCATATCCTCGACTACGCCAAGCGCGAGAAATGGCTTGCCACGCAGATGGCATGGTTTGCCAAGTGGCTCAAGGGCGACTCCACCTGGTGGGACACCCTCTATCCGAAGAAGCACCTGTAAATAAAGATATCCCGCCAAATGGCGGGATATCTTTATTTGATCTTGATGTCGTACTTCGACATGAAGGAGGCACCAGGCAGGAGATGGTTCATCAGTGGTTTGTCCTTGAACTCTCCCTGGAAGCCGCGAGGGTCGCCGATGCCGTACCAGGGCTCGATGCACACAAAGGGAGCCTCCTTGCCGTATGGGCTCCAAAAGGCCACGACAGGCGTGCGGAACTCCACCGTCACCTCGGGCTCGCCGTCACTGCCTAAGAGTTCGGCACGATGCAACTGGCTCTTGTGCACCTTGATGGAGTCGTTGCGCCAGGTGTTGTTAGAGAACTCGATGATGCCGTTCTCCGCCTCCACGAAGGGCACCTCGTCCATAGAGTGCGAACTGTCGGGATAACTGTGGAGGGCATCCATCGGCTCCTGATTGTCGAGGCGGATGCGGCCCTGCTGCGCGTCGCCTGCCGCCATGCCCGGCACGTTGAAGGCCGGATGGCCGCCGATTTGGAAGTGGATCTCGCGGGTGTCGGTATTGTGGACATGCCATATCACGCCTATCTTGTTGTCGTCGAGCACGTAACTGATGCTCAGGGCGAAGTCGTAGGGATACACCTTCCTGGTCGCCTCGGAGGATTCGAGGGCGAAGGTAACCTTCCGCTCGCCCTGGGCGATGAGCCTGAACTCGGCATCGCGGGCAAAGCCATGCCGCGGCAAGTGGTACTCCTGGCCATCCACACGATAAGTCTCGTCGTTCACGCTGCACACGATAGGAAAGAGGATCGGCGAATGGCGCGACCAATACCTCGGGTCGGCCTGCCAAAGATATTCCTTGCCATGGGAGTCTCTTATGCTCTGCAACTCTGCTCCTTTCTCAGATACAGTAATAGATAGTTTGTCGTTTCGTAGTTCTACCATCATTTTAAGTTTTGTTTTCTGGGGTAAGTTGCAAAGTTATGTACAAAATCCCACTTCAGTACAAATTTCTTATGTTTTTTAACGTTAATTCAGAAAAAAGCCGTATCTTTGCAGCGTGAAACATTGTAATGATGAAGGATCTTATTAAGATATTATATCACAAGTCTCACCATCTGATCCTATATGGCATCATCGGCTCCTTCTCGTCGGGTCTCGACTTTGTGATCTATACCCTGCTGGTTCAGGTGGCCGGGCTGCAGTATATCTTAGCCAACTGCATCAGCGTCCTGGCAGGCATCTCTACCAGTTTCCTGCTGAACCGCAACTATAACTTCAAGGTGAAGGACAGCACCACGCGCCGCTTCGGCATCTTCCTAAGCGTCGGCCTGTGTGGGCTCCTATTCAGCAACATCATCCTCTATACCTGCATCGACATCTTCCATATAAACAAGATCGTGTCGAAACTGCTGTCGATCGTGCTGGTGGTGTTCTTTCAATTCCTTGCCAACAAATACGTGACCTTTAAACCCAACGAACATGGAGAAAGTATATCTGGTGATGCCGGCCTATAACGAGGCGAAGAACATAGAAGAGACCATCAGGCAGTGGTACCCCGTCGTGGCACGGCTGTCGCAGGAGGCGGAGGCCAAACTGGTGATCGCCAACGACGGCAGTAAGGACGACACCTTTGCCATCATGCAGGGCCTGAAGGGAAGATATCCCCTGCTGGAGCCCCTGAACAAGCCCAACAGCGGTCATGGGTCCACCGTGCTCTACCTGTACCGCCATGCCATCGCACAGGGGGCCGACTACGTGTTCCAGACGGACAGCGACGGGCAGACCGACCCCGACGAGTTCTGGCAGATGTGGGAGCACCGCAGGGACTATGACATCCAGATCGGTGTCAGGAAAGGCAGGCAGGACGGGCTCAACAGGGTGTTTGTCAGCAAGACGCTGCGCCTCATCGTATGGCTGATGTTCCATGAGTGGGTCGCTGATGCCAACACGCCGTTCCGTCTGATGAAGGCTGAGAGGCTCCAGCCCATCATGGACGTCATCCCCCACGACTATTTCCTCTGCAACGTGGCCATCTCCGCCATCTCCAAGAAATGGGGCTACAGGATCGGCTGGTACCCCATCACCTTCAAGCCCCGTCAGGCTGGTGTCAACTCCATCAACATGAAGCGTATCGTGAAGATTGGCTGGAAGGCACTCGGCGACTTCTGGACCATCAACAAGAACCTAAGGGGAACGCGCCCATGAAGGAGATGACCCTGAGAGACAAGGCGGGCGTGATGCTCGCCATCTTTGCACTAACCGTCTGTTATCAACTGTTTCTTGCCACCTCGCTCACACCCATCGGGCTCAACGAGGGGAACGACTCACTGGTGTTCAAGCATATCGGACTGGCGCTGCTGCAAGGCAAGGTGCCGTACATTGACCTGTTCGATCACAAGGGCCCCATCGTCTATTTCATCGATGCCTTGGGGATAGGGCTGACATCGGGGAGATGGGGACTGTACCTCGTGTATTGCCTCTATATTGCCATGACGACCTATATCTGGGGGCTGACGGCTGCCCTGTTCGTCAGGCCGCGGCAGACCGTCTGGCCCGTGGCAGTGGCTTTGGCCGCCTATCTGATTGTCAACGTGGAGGGCAACCTCACGGAAGAGTGGAGCCTGCTGCCAATCAGTTACGGACTGTATGTGTTCGTCAGGCATTTCGTCACTGGCGAGCCCATCACCACGAAGAGGTTCTTCCTCGTGGGCATCGCCATGGGCGTGGTGACCTTCCTGCGAATCAACAACATGGCTGCCGTGTGTTGCGCCATCCTGTTCTATATCGTCTATCACCTCTATCAGAGAGACAGGGTGACTATCCCCATGCTGTTCAGGTCGTGTCTCACCATCCTGTCAGGCTGGGCACTGGTCTTCGCCGTCTGTTGCCTGGCCATCTTTGCGCTCTATGGCAGCGAAGGCCTCGAGGAGATGCTCTATGGCACCTTCACCTTCAACTTTGAGTACATGGGCTTCTCCCCTATCGTCTCTACCGACAGGAAGAAGGTGTATCTGTATTTCGGCCTGACCACCTTCGTCATCCTCCTGCTGCTGTTCATGAAGAAGCGGCTGTCTGCCCTGAACATACTCATCGCCCTCTGCTATGCTGGCTCCTTCATCGCCCTGGGGACGAAGGGCTGGAGCAACTACTTTATCATCCTTGCGCCCGTCACCTTAGTGGCGGTAGCCGCCCTCAGCGACGTCACCAACAGATGGCAGAAGGCACTCGTCTTCCTGATGTTCTTCGCCATCCTGCCCTACAGGACCTATCTCTCCTGGGCCAATATCCATGAGGACAAGACATTCTACGAAGAGACTGACGACATCATCAGGGGCATGACCCAGGAGGAGCACGGCAGAATATGGAATGATGCCTATTTCGACGGGCTGACCGTGCTCCACAGGAACGGGCTCATACAGGCCAACAGGGTGATGCTCCCCTTCCAGTTGCAGATATCGGAACGGCTGGCGCGCGACGAGGCAGCGCGCTTCGAGGCCGTGGCCCCTCTCTGGATCATGACCTCCATGCCCTTTGAGGAGTGGACGCCCATGCCTCTCGACAGTGTCAGGACGGCGCGCGACTATACCCTATATAAAAAGGTGGAAAGGAGCCCCGGCCGCTATGTTTACTTCTATCGACTAAACAGAAAGGAACAGTGATGGAGCATTACGATTATCTGATAGTAGGTGCCGGCTTGTTCGGCTGCATGTTTGCCCACCAGGCACGGAAGAAGGGAAAGCGCTGCCTGGTGATCGACAAGCGCCCTCACCTGGGCGGGAATATCTACTGCGAACAGATAGAGGGCATCAACGTGCATAAGTATGGGGCGCATATCTTCCATACGAACAGTAAGGAGGTATGGGACTTCGTGAATGCCATCGTGCCTTTCAACCGCTACACCAACTCGCCTATCGCCAACTACAAGGGAAGGCAGTATAACCTGCCCTTCAACATGAACACGTTCTATCAGATGTGGGGCGTGCTCACTCCCGAGGAGGCCCGGCAGAAGATCGAGGAACAGAAGGCCGACGCCCTGGCACAGATGAGGGCCGCAGGAGTCACGGAGCCCCGTAACCTGGAGGAACAGGCCTTGATCCTGATCGGCAAGGATATCTACGAGACACTCATCAAGGGATATACCGAGAAGCAATGGGGCCGCAGGTGTACGGACCTGCCTGCGTTTATCATCAAGCGCCTGCCCGTGCGCTTCGTGCATGACAACAACTATTTCAATGACAAGTATCAGGGTATCCCCATCGGTGGGTACAACAGACTGATCAACGGACTACTCGATGGCGTGGAGACACGGACGAATGCCGACTTCTTCGACAATCGACCGCAATGGGAGGCCATGGCCGACAAGATGGTCTATACTGGCGCCATCGATGCCTATTACAACTACAAATTCGGCAAACTGGACTGGCGCACCGTCAGGTTTGAGGAAGAAGTGCTCGACATGCCCAACTACCAGGGCAATGCCGTGATGAACTTCACAGAACGCACGGTGCCTTACACACGCATCATTGAGCACAAGCATTTTGAGATGTTTGGCGACGAGGTCTATGCCTGTCCCAAGACGGTCATCAGCCGTGAATACTCTACGGAGTATCAGACAGGCATGGAGCCCTACTATACTGTGAATGATGCCCGCAACAATGCACTGGCAGCGCAGTATCATGCACTGGCAGCGCAGGAGCGAGACGTCATATTCGGAGGACGCCTGGCGGAGTATAAGTACTACGACATGGCGCCGATTGTCGAGAAGGTCCTAAAGTTTGATATGATATGAGAGAAAAATCTTTGAGTCTATGTTTGTCATTAACCCTTCTATGCATCGTTTTCTCCTGTTCCTCGAGTGATGACACCGTGGAACCCAAAACAGTATTAGTACGTGATACGGTCTTTGTGAAGGAGACCGTCCTTGAGCGCGACACGATCCTTGAGCGCGACACCCTGTTCCTGCCTGACCCCACAAAACAGGAGGACGACCAGCCTCGTATCCTGGAGTTCCAGTTGCTGAAGTCAGAAAACCCTGTCGGCCTGATCAGCAATGTCAACTGTGAGATATTCACCGACGGTCTGATTGAGGGGTGGATACCTCATATCACCAGCGACAAGCACTTCATCGCACATTTCACGAGCAGGGGAAGTGTCAGCATCGACAACAATCCCGTCACCAGCGATGTCACAGTCGTCGATTTCAGCCGTCCCGTCACGCTGAAGGTGGAAAATGAAGGTGCCGCCCAGACCTATCAGGTGTTAATCCACTCCTTCACAGGACTGCCTGTCTGCTGGATCGAGACAGACGACGGCAAGGACATCAACTCGAAATTCGAGTTTAAGAAAGGACACATCACCATCAGGGAGGATGTGGTGACCCGCTCTGCTGGCGATGTGTTCGAATCAGACATGATGATCCGAGGCAGGGGAAACTCCACCTGGGATCTCCCCAAGAAGCCTTACAAGGTGAAGTTCGACACCAAGCAGTCGATTCTCGGCATGCCGTCAGGCAAGCCTTGGGCCTTTCTGGCAAACTATGCAGACAAGACGATGATCCGCAACAGGGTGGCTGGCTATCTGGGCAAATGGAGTTGCCTTGCCTGGACTCCCCAATCCCGCTTTACGGAGGTGTTCCTCAACGGGAGGTATCAGGGCACTTACCAGGTGGCAGAGAAAATTAGCATCTCAGACCACAGGGTCAACATCGGTGAGGATGGTTACATATTAGAGATCGACGCATACGCTCCAGGAGAATACGACGCCAGGTATTTCTACACCAACCACCTGACGCAACCAGTCAATATCAAGGAACCACTGGTCGGTATGTATGACCAGAAGTTCAACCAGGTCAAGACAGCCGTGTGTGAAGCAGAGGCAGCGCTCTATGGTCCCAACTTCAAGGATCCCGAGACAGGCTGGCGCAAATACTTCGATGCCGAGGCGATGGTCGATTGGTATATCATCAACGAGATTGCCAAGACCTGGGATGCCATCCGATGGTCGAGCACCTATATGACCTGGGTACCTGGCGAGAAGATCATCATGGGGCCGTTGTGGGACTACGACATTGCCTTTGGCAACGCTGACAGCAGTGGCGATGGATGTGACAGCCGACCAACAGGTTTCCATATCAAGAATATGGCATGGATGTCCCAACTCTTCAGAGATCCCTACTTCGTCGGACTCGTCAAGGACCGTTACCAATACTACTACTCCAAGAAGTCAGACATCATGGCAGAGATCAATGAAGATGCCAATTATCTGAGGCTCGCCGTCCAGGAGAACGACAACAAGTGGCAGACACTATACGTGCACACCTGGAGGAACAATGAGATATGGGGCTCCTACATGAACGAGGTGGAACAACTCAAGGAGTGGCTCGACATCCGCATGGACTGGCTGAAGAAAGAATACGATGACATGTAGTCTTCCCCCTTGATCTGAATAAAAACAGTCGGCAAGAATCAAACTTGCCGACTGTCAATTGCTCTGCTCTCGCTCAATCGCCTACTTGACGCTGCGCGTCGAATGAACTCACGCTCGGCAGAGTTTAAGCAGGCTTAACTCTGCTCTCGCTTAATCGTTCATTTCCAGGGATTCTCATAGGCGACGGGACCGTTCTCGAGTTTCTGGCACACAATCTCCATCTCCTCGAAGTGCTCCTGACCGTCTTCCCACATCTCCTTGTAGTGGA
>OCTW011597911.1_pt1 | contig 46060 bp, 38 predicted proteins | sample 1539671 | NCBI WGS metagenome assembly OCTW01 (sample SAMN02144230, study PRJEB22623) | gut metagenome | biome: sheep rumen | host: Ovis aries | place: New Zealand
CCTTGAAGACGACGAGGTTGATAGGCTGCGAGTGGAAGTGCCGTGAGGCATGAAGCGGAGCAGTACTAATAGGTCGAGGGCTTAATCAAGAGACGCAGGAAGGTAAGGAAAGGATATGGAACATATGCAGTTTTGAGGGAACAGTACCTGTTAGAAGGTCTTTTCTTCATATAAGCAATATGGCCTGGTGGCTCAGCTGGTTAGAGCGCCGCCCTGTCACGGCGGAGGTCATGGGTTCGAACCCCATCCGGGTCGCTACAACTGAATATTTAATGTGCATTCAGTGGTGATCTGTAGTATACTTGTTTCTGCAGATGATTTGGGATTATAGCTCAGCTGGGAGAGCATCTGCCTTACAAGCAGAGGGTCATAGGTTCGAGCCCTATTGGTCCCATTTCCGCCTACTTGGCTCAATGGCAGAGCAGCTGATTTGTAATCAGCAGGTTGTTGGTTCGACTCCGACAGTAGGCTCTTTGCACATGGACGGATTCCCGAGTGGCCAAAGGGGACAGACTGTAAATCTGCTAGCATTGCTTTCGATGGTTCGAATCCATCTCCGTCCACTGCTTCTTTAAAAGAAGCAACAATTTGTATCGCGGGGTAGAGCAGTTGGAAGCTCGTCGGGCTCATAACCCGAAGGTCACAGGTTCAAGTCCTGTCCCCGCTACTATGCCTAGATAGCTCAGTCGGTAGAGCAGAGGACTGAAAATCCTCGTGTCACTGGTTCGATTCCGGTTCTAGGCACGAAGCCTGCAGAATTTTCTGCAGGCTTTTTTGTTTCAGCAGTCTTTCAGATTCTGTGTTGAAAGGAACGGTGACATCAGCTGCATGAATTCGCAGTCAGACAAAGACTCTCTTGTAAACCGTCTGTTAAAACTCTCTTCCTCAGACATGCTGCCGATGCACATGCCTGGCGGGAAACGGAAGGCATCTGGATTTTCAGATCCGTTTCAGATTGATATCACGGAGATCACGGATTTTGATAATCTTCATCACCCAGAAGGTATTATCAAGAAGGAAATGGAACGGGCCGCATCTCTTTACGGCGCCGATGAAACCCTTTTCGGAACGAACGGATCGACGGGTGCTGTTCTCGCGGCGATCTGCGGCGCCTTGGGTCGAGGTGACAAATGTCTTGTCGGACGCAACTGTCACATATCTGTCTATCATGCCATTGAACTGATGAACCTTGATCCTGTATATCTGATTCCGGAGACAGAGGACGCGGCGTGTGGCATTTACGGCTCTATCCTTCCGGGAGATGTCCAGAAGGCTCTTGATGAGAATAAAGATATACGAGCCATAATTCTGACATCTCCGACGTATGAAGGAGTAGTATCTGATATCAGGTCCATAGCCGGAATCTGTCATGAGAGAGGAATTGTGCTTATCGTGGACGAGGCTCACGGGGCTCATTTTGGCTTCGGGGGAGGATTTCCGGAGACATCTGTCCGGCTCGGGGCAGACGCAGTGATACAGAGCATGCACAAGACTCTGCCGGCGCTGACGCAGGCAGCGCTCCTGCATCTAAGCGGTCCATGGATTGACAGGGCGCGCGTTCGGCACTACTGGGATATCTTCCAGACAACAAGTCCTTCGTATGTGATCATGGGAAGTATGAGCCGGTGCCTTTCCTGGCTGGAAGATGACGGAAGAGATGCAATGCAGTCGTACGGGAGGCGGATCGCCAGACTGAGGAAGCGCCTGTCTGCCCTGACAGGCGCCAGGCTTTTTGCACCGGACAGCAGCCAGACAGATCCCGGAAAGATCGTCATGCGTGTGCCCGACGGTCCGTCAGCTGCGGCGTGGCTTCGGGAAAACAAGCATATTGAGCTGGAGATGACGTCTCTGCGGTATTTCATTGCCATGACTTCACCTGTTGACACAGACAGGGATCTGGAACGATTCGCCGGTGCGCTTGAAGAGATGGACACGGTACGGTTTCCACAGGAGAGAGCGTCTGCTGCGGCGTTCCTGACAGGAGATCTTCCTGCAAGGAAATGCCGGATTGCCGAAGCTCTTGATGCGCCTGCCGGGTACGTCGCGCTGGAGAAGGCCTGCGGCCGAACCGCCGCAGAACAGGTGTGCCTGTATCCGCCGGGAATTCCTACGGTGCTGCCCGGCGAGATGTTCGGCAGGAGAGAGATTGCTGTGCTGCGGGCAGCGCGGGAGACGGGGCTGCAGATTCTGGGACTTCACGAGGGGATGGTTCGATGCCTGAAATAATATTTCTGATGGGGAAGAGCGCGAGCGGTAAGGATAAAATACGCCGGATACTGGAAACAGATCCCCAGCTTCTGCTGCACCCGGTCGTCATATACACGACTCGGCCGATGCGGCAGGGAGAGCGGCAGGGTGTGGATTACCACTTTGTAAGCTGCGAAGAGGCTGCAGAGCTGTTTGCCTCCGGCCGGCTCATTGAAAAGCGCACATATGAGACGATTCAGGGACCGTGGCACTATTTCTCGGTGGATGACGGACAGATTCTGACGGACGGAAAGACGCGCTATCTTGCCATCGGAACGCTGGAGTCTTACATGGCCTACGTCCGGTATTTCGGCCAGGAACACGTATTTCCGGTTCTGATCTGGTCACGGGATGATGTGCGGCTTCTGCGCGCCATACACCGGGAGCAGAAGCAGGAACACCCGGACTACCAGGAGGTCTGCCGGCGGTTTCTTGCGGACAGTGAGGACTTTTCGGAGGAGAATATACGGAAAGCCAGGATATCAGAGCGCTTTGAAAATGACGGCTCTCTGGAGGAATGTGTGGAAAAGATCCGGCATGCCATCCTCGAGAATACCCCGTGAGGTGGGACAAGGATGAGGATTTGGGCCGCTTGAAGCCCTGCCGGTCCCATGATACAATGCAAATCAGATGGCACAGGAGGGCACAGTATGGATAATTTCTCCCAGATGATCGGGCAGGATGCAGTAAGCTCTCATCTTCAGCAGGCGATTGCCAGTGGCAGAATTTCCCACGCGTATATATTCTCGGGAAGCGCAGGATCCGGAAAGCGGACGATGGCAGAACTGTTTGCCAGAACACTTCAGTGTGAGGAGAAGGGGGTGAACCCCTGCGGGAAGTGCCATTCCTGTCTGCAGGCGATTTCTCACAATCATCCGGATATCCGGATCGTGACGCATGAAAAGCCGACAGTCCTTTCGGTCGATGAAATCCGCAGACAACTTGTCTCGGATATTCAGATCCGGCCGTACCAGGGGCCGTATAAAATCTACATAATTCCGGATGCAGAGCTCATGGCGCCAGAGGCACAGAATGCACTTCTGAAGACAATCGAGGAGCCGCCGGAATATGGCGTGATTCTGCTGCTCACAACCAATGCGGGAAAGCTCCTGGAGACGGTCAGAAGCCGCTGTGTGTGCCTTGCGATGAAGCCGGTTCCGGATGCACAGGTGACGGAATATCTGACGAAAAATCTGGGTGTTAACGCCCGGAAGGCGCAGTTTGCGGCTGCATTTGCCCAGGGGGCGCTGGGGAGAGCAATTCAGATCTCTGAATCCGGAGATTTTTCACTGATGGTGAAGAGTGTTCTGGATCTGCTCCTGAATATTCATTCGATGAGCGTCGCGGATATGGCGGCGGCTGTGCGCAGCGCACAGACATCGTGGAAGCTGAGTATTGACGATTATCTGGATGTAATCGCCATGTGGTTCCGGGATGTTCTGGTCATGAAGAGCACACAGGATCCGAATCAGGTGATTTTCACCGGGTATCTGCCGGATCTCAAGGAACAGGCTTCCCATTGTACCTATAACGGTATCCGCGAGATATTCGCCGCGCTCGAGAAGGCGAAGCACAGACTGAAGGCCAATGTGAGCTTTTCGCTCACGATGGAGCTTCTGTACCTGACGATCCGGGAGAATTCATGAACCGGATTCATTCGTACTGCAGCCGCTGTACAGAAGAAAGAATTTGGAGGATATATGGCAAGAATAATCGGCGTGAGATTCAGACAGGCCGGTAAGATTTATTTTTATTCGCCGGAGGAGCTTTCTCCGAAGCTTGGAGATCACGTGATCGTGGAGACCCGCCGCGGCGTGGAGTATGGGACGGTTGCATTCGCACCGAGGGAGATTCCATCGGAGGGCCTTCCGGCGATCATCAAGAATGTCATCCGGATCGCGACGCCGGAGGATGACCGGCATTACGCGGAGAACCGGATCCGGGAGAGAGAGGCACTGGAGATCTGCGAAGACAAGGTCAGGTACCACAAGCTGGATATGGAGCTTGTGCGGGCGGAGTACACATTTGACAACAACCGGCTGATCTTTTTCTTCAAGGCGGAGCATCGCGTGGATTTCCGGGAACTTGTCAAGGATCTGGCCTCGACGTTCCACACGAGAATTGAGCTGCTGCAGATCGGCATCCGGGATGTGGCGAAGATGCTCGGCGGCATCGGAATCTGCGGAAGGCCGCTCTGCTGCACGACCTATATGCAGGGGTTCTATCCGGTCTCGATCAAGATGGCCAAGAACCAGAACCTGAGTCTGAATCCGGAGAAAATCTCCGGAATGTGCGGCAGGCTGATGTGCTGCCTGAGTTTTGAAGATGAGACATATACCTATCTGAACGCAAGAATGCCGCGAAAAGGGGATTATGTCCGTACCGCCGACGACCTGGAGGGAGAGGTTGCGGCCATCGATATCCTGAAACAGCGTGCCAGGGTCATCGTCAACCTTGACAATGACGAGCGCGAGCAGCGGGACTATCCGGTCAGCGAGCTTACGTTCACCCGCGGGCGAAAGCCGGATCGCAGGTTCAAGGAGGCGGTCGCGCAGGCGGAGGCCAACAAGGAGGCCAGGGAGAACGAGCGGCTCGAGAAATCCATGGAGCGCCGCAAGGCTCACAAGAGCAGCTACCGCAGGGCTGTCGACGGAAAGATGTCGGAGAAGGATTTCAGCACGCTTGCCAATATCTCCGGGGCGGCGGACGCTGCGAAAAAAAATGCGCCCGCGCATGAGAGCAAGGGACGGCCGGATGGTGATACCAGGCATCGCCGCAGACCGCCGCAGGGTCAGCACGCAGACAGGGACGGGAGACAGGAGCGTGACAAGAGCCGCAGCAGGCGGATCGAGAAGGCTGCCAGAGAGAATCAGGAGCGGTCGCTGAAGCAGCTGGAGGACATGGACCGCCGCGAACAGAATTCCAACATGGATCATGACAGAGGCTGAATGTAGGAACAGCCGCTTTCGGAGGGAAAAGAGGTGCCGGACACACAGGTCAGAATCAGGGATGGGGAGAGGATCGATGATCTTCAGAGAAACGGATATCGCCTGATTCAGAATCCGAAGATGTTCTGCTTCGGAATGGACGCTGTGCTGCTCGGCTGTTTTGCGCGCGCGCTGCCGGATGAGGATGTTCTTGATCTGTGCACGGGAAACGGCGTGATCCCGGTCCTTATGAGAGCGCGCGGAAAGGGAAGAAATTACCGGGCGATGGAGATAAACCCGGACAGCGCCGACCTTGCAGAGCGGAATTTCCGCCTCAACGGCATGCAGGGCTGTGCCAGGGTGGTGTGCGGCGATATCTGCCGCGCCTCCGAGGTGTTCGGCCGGGATGCGTTTCCGGTTGTGACGGTCAACCCGCCGTACATGAAAGGCGGACACGGTCTGCTCAATCCGGACGCGGCCAAGGCTGCGGCACGGCACGAGATTTTCTGCACGATCGATGACGTGGCGCGGGAGGCTTCCCGGTGTCTGAAGGTAAAGGGAAGGTTGTATATGGTCCATCGCCCGGCGAGGCTGCCGGAGGTCTTTGAGGCGCTCACAGAGAATGGACTTGAGCCCAAGCGGATGCGCCTCGTGTACCCGAAGGCCGGACAGGACGCCAACATGGTTCTTCTGGAAGCTGTGAAAGGCGGTGGAAGACAGATGACGGTCGAACCTCCGCTCATCATATACGGGCCGGACGGCCGCTACACGCAGGAGGTGAAAGATGCCTACTGAAACAGGAATTCTCGTGCTGTGCCCGACCCCGATCGGCAATCTCGCGGACATGCCGCCGAGGGTGACGGAGTGTCTGAGAGAGGCGGACCTGATTGCGGCTGAGGACACGAGAAACAGTTTGAAACTCCTGAATCATTTTGATATTCACACACCGATGACCAGTTATCACGAGTACAACAAAGTGGAGAAGGCCCGGGTGCTTGTGAGCCGCATGCTGGCAGGAGAAAATATAGCACTGATCACGGATGCCGGGATGCCGGGAATATCCGACCCGGGCGAAGAACTGGTACGGCAGTGCCACGAGGCGGGCATCCGGGTGAGTGCGATCCCCGGTCCGTGCGCCTGCGTGACGGCGCTCACGATATCCGGCCTGCCGACGCGCCGCTTCTGCTTCGAGGCGTTTCTGCCTCCTGACAAGGTACGCCGCCGGGAAGTGCTGGATGAGCTTGCGGGGGAGCGGCGGACGATCGTGCTGTATGAGGCGCCGCATCACCTGGAGAAGACACTTGGAGATCTCGCCCGGGTTCTGGGAGATGACAGACCTGTGAGCATCTGCCGGGAACTGACGAAGATCCATGAGGAAGTGTGCAGGCTGACGCTGGGTGAGGCTGTGAGGCGCTACGAGACGGTGCAGCCGCGGGGCGAGTACGTGCTGGTCATCGGCGGAAAACCGGAAGAAGAAGTCCTTCAGGAGGCGCGCAGCCGCTGGGAGGAGTTGACGCCGGAACAGCATGTTCAGATGTATGTCGATCAGGGGATGGACAAAAAAGAAGCAATGCGGCAGGCGGCAAAGGACCGCGGCGTATCAAAAAGAGATATCTACAACGCCCTTATCGGATCGTCGTCGTGAACCGAAAGAAAGCGGCGACAGCGGATTTCCAGGCATGTCCTGTCACAAAAAAAGGCTCCGGCAGGTTTCTTCACTTGCCGGAGTCTTTTATATATATTAGTGTCTTACCGCAGATCAGCCGAAATATCTGTCAAGAAGGCCTTTGAAGCCCTTGCCGTGGCGAGCCTCGTCGCGAGCCATCTCGTGGATGGAATCGTGCAGAGCATCAAGATTCATCTGCTTGCACTTCTTTGCGAACTCGGTCTTGTTCTTTGTGGCGCCGTTCTCAGCTGCAACGCGGACAGCCAGATTCTCCTTTGTGGACGGGGTAACGACCTCACCGAGCATCTCAGCGTAGCGGGAAGCGTGGTCAGCCTCCTCGAGGGCAACCTGACGGAAGAACATGCCGGCTTCCGTGTATCCCTCGCGGATCGCCGCACGGCTCATAGCCAGGTACATGCCGACTTCGCTGCACTCGCCGGCGAATTCTGCTCTCAGGAACTGCTTCATATCTTCCGGAAGATCCTTCGCAACACCGATCACATGCTCGGATGCCCATGTAAGATCATCGGTGTTAACCGGAGCGTCCGCCTTCTTCTCCTCAGTCTTCGGAGCACTTTCTTCAACAGGCTCGAACATATTCTTCGGAACGCCGCATACCGGGCACTTCCAGTCATCCGGAAGATCCGCAAACTTTGTTCCCTCTTTTTCCTCGTCATAGATGTAACCGCAAACTTTGCACTTGTATTTCATGATTCTGTTCTCCTTTCAAGAGATAACTCTTAACTTCCTGACAAGCCTAGAATAGCATTCACATCGGCAAATGTCAACAATAATAATAATCATTATCAAAAATTATGCGGTTTCTTTCTTCTTTTTCAGACAGTCCTTGCATAGGCCGGTGAAAACAAGGTCATAGCCGGTTATGCTGCCTTTGAAGTCAGTCTTCGGATGATCCAGACTCTCCTCCAGCTGCCTTTCGTCCTCCAGATTCAGATCCAGAAGAGCGCCGCAGGAGGAACAGCGGAAGTGAAAATGCGGCTTTACATTTCCGTCAAACCGGGTCTGGCCGTCGGTCACCGGAATCCGCACGGCTTCTCCGTGCTCGACGAAGAAATTGAGATTGCGGTAGACGGTTCCCAGACTGATGTTCGGGTAATCCCTGCGGATCTCGTTGTACAGCATGTCGGCCGTCGGGTGGTCGTGATGTTTTCTGAGGCATTCCAGGACTGCGTCGCGCCTGGTACTGTGCCGGGTCTGAACTTCCATGGGAGTCTCCTTTCTTCCTGTGTGTTTTTTAAGCCCGGGCCAGATTCCTGAGAATGTCCGTGATCGTTCTGACAGCATCAGACGTCGGGCTTTTCTCCATGGCCTGGATATAGGTGTCTCTGTTTTCATAGACGTTTCGGACAGCGTCAAGCAGATCCTCCGGCTTCATCGTGTCCTCGTCCAGAACTTCGGAAAAGCCCTGCTTTGCAAAGGAGCGGGCATTTAAAATCTGATCGCCGCGGCTGGCCTGCGCGGAGAGCGGGATCAGGACCGCCGGTGTCCGTGTCGCAAGCAGCTCACAGATCGCATTGGAACCGGCTCTGGATACGGCGAGGCAGCAGGCGGCAAGAAGATCCTTCATCTCATCGGCGACATATTCAAACTGCACATATCCGGCCGTGCCGTCAAGCGTCCGGTCTGCCTTGCCCTTGCCGGTGAGATGGCAGACGTTGAAGGTTTTCAGAAGCTGTGGCAGAATCTGCCGGACGGTCTCATTGACCTTCACGGCGCCGGTACTGCCGCCCACGACGAGGAGCATCGGCTTGTCATCCGTGAATCCGGCAAAGGAAAGCCCCGCGCTTCTGCTTCCGTGAAGCAGTTCCTCGCGGATCGGAGCGCCGGTGAGAATGGCCTTGTCCTTCGGAAGATATTCAAGTGTCTCCGGGAATGTACAGCAGATCTTTGAGGCCTTTTTCATGGCGATGCGGTTGGCCAGTCCCGGCGTCATGTCCGACTCATGGATGACGACCGGTATTCCCCTGGAGGCGGCTGCAAGCACCACCGGAACGGAGACAAAGCCTCCCTTGGAAAAGACGACGTCCGGCCGGATCGTGCGCATCAGGCGTTTCGCCTGGGAGATGCCGCGCAGCACGCGGAAAATATCCGTAAAATTCTTCGCGCTGGCATACCGGCGGAACTTCCCGCTGGAGATCCCGTAGTACGGCAGTCCTTTTGAAGTGGCCAGAGTCTTCTCGATGCCGTTATAGGAACCGATGTAGGATACAGAGAATCCGGCCTTTTCAAGGGAAGGCAGAAGCGCAAGATTGGGTGTGACGTGGCCGGCGGTTCCGCCGCCGGTTAGAATAATCTTTTTCATAGAAGGCCTTCTTTGCAAATTTCTTCTTACCAGTAAAGTATATCATTATCAATCGGACGATACAATCAAAAAGAGGATGTGTCGGTCAATAAAAATATGTTATAATTGGCCGAAAAACACCCGGAGGGGAATACATGCTTGGAATTATCGGCGCCATGCCGGAAGAAGTGGCTGAACTGATAGAGAGGATGAAAGAGGACAGTACAAGGACGAAGGCCGGGATGGTCTTTCACGCCGGGACGCTTGAGGGAGAGAGCGTCGTCATTGTGAAGTCCGGTGTCGGAAAAGTCAACGCCGGTATCTGTGCCCAGATCCTGGCAGACGACTATAACGTGACCGGGCTCATCAACACAGGAATCGCCGGTTCACTGGACGCTGCAATCGATATCGGCGACATTGTGATTTCCTCAGATGCCCTGTATTATGATGTCAACGCCACAGTGTGGGGGTATCTGCCGGGCGAGATCCCGCAGCTCGGGCAGCGGGAGTTTCCTGCCGACGCACAGATGATGCGGCGCGCGCAGGAGTCCTGCCGCACAGCCGTTCCGGATATCGGTATTCACACAGGTCGTATCGCGTCGGGGGATTCTTTTATCTCAGATCAAGATAAGAAGAAATGGATCCGGGAGACCTTCGGCGCCTCCTGCGTGGAGATGGAGGGCGCGGCGATCGCCCAGGCGGCATGGCTGAACGGGATCCCATTCGTCATTCTTAGGGCAATCAGTGACAAGGCAGACGGTTCGGCGACGATGGATTACGATGTCTTTGAAAAAAAGGCAATTGACCATCTGGTCGGTGCGGTGCAGGAGTTCGTCCGGACCAGATAAAGGAGAGCGCAGGATATGTTTCGTCTTTGGTGCAGGATGATCGACGGCAGCCGGCACACAGTCGGCGAGTCCGTCTATGAGGACGGAGATCCCCGGATAAACCGCACGAAGAAGATTTTTGCCGGAATCACAGAGGCGTGCCGGAAGTTTGATCTGTCCGAGCCGATATGGCTTGACAGCAACATCCGGGACTTTCAGCGGACGTCTCACGTCCGCTTCAGCCAGGACAATTTCGTGGAGGAGATCCCGTTCCAATATCTGGATGTGCAGGTGATAGAAGAGGATTGAAGATTTTTTGAGGGGAGAAGGAAATTCATGACTACAGCTCAGATCGGAATTCTGATTGTGATGGTCGCCTATCTGGCCGGTATGATGTGGATCGGCGTAAAGGTCTCTGACCGCAACAAGACGGCGGGAGACTTTTATCTGGGTGGACGCAGGCTCGGACCGCTGGTCACGGCGATGAGCGCAGAGGCGTCCGACATGAGCAGCTATCTGTTGATGGGCCTTCCGGGGCTGGCGTATCTGTCAGGGCTGGCGGATGTCGGCTGGACAGCTGTCGGCCTGGCAGCGGGGACATATCTGAACTGGCTCATTGTCGCGAGAAAACTTCGCCGCTATACGGAAAAGCTCGGCGCGATCACGGTCCCGGAGTTTTTCTCAAAGCGCTACGGCGATAAAAAGAATCTTCTGACTCTGGCCGGCGCGCTGATCATCATCGTGTTTTTCGTCCCGTACACGGCTTCCGGTTTTGCGGCCTGCGGCAAGCTGTTCTCGGCGCTTTTTGGCGTGAACTATTATGCAGCCATGGTGGTCTCGGCTGCGGTCATCATCTTTTACACTTCGACGGGGGGATTCCTTGCGGCATCCCTGACGGACCTGATCCAGAGCATCATCATGACAGCTGCGCTGATCATTGTCCTGCTGTTTGCGCTTGACAAGGCAGGCGGTGCCGCCGCAGCGGCGGCGGGTGTCAGATCGCTGCCCGGCTACCTGTCTCTCACGCAGAGCTATGACCCTGTTTCCGGTGCGGCAAAGCCGTACGGCCTTCTGACGATCGTCTCGACGCTGGCCTGGGGACTCGGATATTTTGGCATGCCGCACATTCTGCTGCGGTTTATGGCCATTGAAGATGAAAAGAAGCTTTCCGTCTCCCGCCGGGTTGCATCTGTATGGGCGCTCCTGGCAATGGGAATCGCGGCGGCAATCGGCGTGGCAGGACTGGGCATGACAAAAGAGGGGCTCATCGCCCCTCTGTCAGGATCGGCTTCCGAGACGGTCATCGTGGAGATCACAGGCAATCTGGCGCAGCACGGGATTCTGGCGGCTTTAGTCGCCGGCATTGTGCTCTCCGGCATCCTGGCGTCCACCATGTCGACTTCGGATTCCCAGCTTCTTGCCGCATCATCCTCGGTTTCCAATGATATTCTCACCCGGTTCTTTCACCGGGAGATGTCGGAGAAAAGGACGCTCCTGGTATCCCGCATAACGCTCTTCATCATCTCGCTGGTTGCCATCTTCCTCGCCTGGAATCCGGACAGCTCGGTATTTGGCATTGTGTCCTTTGCGTGGGCAGGATTCGGGGCGGCCTTCGGGCCGGTCGTACTGCTCGCCCTTTACTGGAGACGCTCAAATGGCGCCGGCGCGCTGGCGGGGATTCTCTCCGGCGGACTGATGGTTTTCGTCTGGAAATTCGCCGTGAGACCTCTGGGCGGCGTCTGGAACATCTATGAACTTCTCCCGGCATTTCTCACGGCACTTGCGGTCAATGTGGCGGTCAGTCTCGTCACGGCGCCGCCGGACAGCAGGATCACGGAAGACTTCGACCGTGTGAAGTAAAGTCTGCCGGATGGCAGATCAGAGTTTCTGCGCCTCAGTCCTGCGGGCAGCGGGAGAGGTTCAGGTGGCGGGGCAGGCCGTCGACCATAATCGGCGGAAGTTCCTGCTGGATCAGCGGATGGATGTAGTTGATCATGTCCTGCGTCACGTAGTCGTCGTCTGTAATCCAGTTCAGAGGCACCTTTTTCTCGATGTTGGCGATCTTGTGGACGTCGCAGGCCTCGGTGATGCACATGTACGGGTCATCGCTGATGCGCTTGAGCACGATGACCTTACCCGTCTCACCTCCGAATGCCTCTTTGACGGCAGAGCCTCCGACATTAAAGGCTTCGGTGATATCCACGCGGGATGCAATGTGGGCGGCGCAGCGCTGCAGCGTTGAAAATTCAATGGAACGGGTGCGGATGCCGTACTCAGCGGCGATCTTGTCGGCCAGGAACTTGGCGGAACCGGAGAGCAGCTTGTGTCCGAAGGCGTCGATCATCTCGACGTGATCGGCCAGCTCGAAGACATAACGCCCGTCAGCCACTTTGATGCCCTCAGAGAGCGCAATGACAAGCGAGCGGTTCTGGCTCGTCAGGTCGTGGATGCGCTCCATGAAATGATCGATGTCAAATGTCTTCTCCGGCAGATAGATCAGATCGACGCCTTCACAGTCTTCGCCCTTGGCCAGAGCTGCAGCAGCAGTGAGCCATCCGGCGTTGCGCCCCATGATCTCCACGATGGAGATGGTCGGATAGTCATATACGAGGCCGTCGCGGATGATCTCCTTCATGGTGGAGGCAATGAACTTGGCGGCGCTGCCGTATCCCGGCGTGTGGTCGGTCACGGCCAGGTCGTTGTCAATCGTCTTTGGAACGCCGATGAAGCGGATGTCGCTGTTGATGAAAATGCCGTAATCCGAGAGCTTCTTGATCGTGTCCATCGAGTCGTTGCCGCCGATGTAAAAGAAGTACTTGACGTCCAGATCGGTGAGACGCCGGAAGATTTTTTTGTACAAGTCTTCATTCTCCCGGATTTCCGGCAGCTTGTAGCGGCAGGATCCCAGAAACGAGGAAGGAGTCCGCTTGAGCAGGTCGATGTCAAGATCAGAGCGGATCTTGTCTTCCAGACGGACATACTTTCCGTCGATCAGGCCCTTGATTCCGTGCATCATGCCGTATACATTCTTTGCGCCCCGGTCTTTGGCGGTCTTGTAGACACCGGCAAGACTTGCGTTGATGACTGACGTAGGGCCGCCGGACTGACCGACAATAACATTTCCTTCCATACGGTTGATTCCTCCTTGATCCCTGAGCTTCTCTGATTTTTGGCAGATTTCACAGATGTAAATATTTACATCTGCTCATTTTCTGTTGATTCTTCTAGTTTAGCATAGATTTTAAAGCCGTACAATGAATATGAATATGGTATGATGACAGTGACACGAGACAGTGAGAACTGGAAAGGCCGGCACAATATGACATTTTTACGGAAAGAAGAAAACCGGAAATTTGCGGGGACCGGGGAGAAAAACGCCGACGGGCTGACTCTGCAGGAGTTCCTGGAGGCATACGATCCGAAGAAATATGACTCGCCCTGCAATACGGTGGACAATCTGATCTTTGAGGCGCCGGCCGGGCAGATCGCGGCGGGAAATCCTGTGCCGGATAGGATCCTGCTTATAAAAAGAAAAAATCATCCCAGTATCGGCTGGTGGGCGCTCCCCGGCGGTTTTGTGGAGTTCCATGAGGATCTCGACACGGCAGCGGCAAGAGAGCTCGCGGAGGAGACCGGACTGACCGGGATCGCCGGGGAGCAGATGAAGACATACGGGGATGTGGAGCGAGACCCGCGGACCCGGATCATCACGACGGCGTACATCGCCCTGGTTCCGGACGGCAGCGTAAAGGAGAGGGCAGGCGACGACGCGAAGGATGCGGGGTGGTTCTCTATATCAAGAAAAAAGCTCCGGACAAGAGAAGAAGGCGGAATAAAATATCAGTACTGGCAGCTGACGCTCAGGAACACGGACGCAGACGTGACTACGCACACGGAGGTTGAGATCTCGGAGCGCACGGATGCTTTCTTTAAGAACCGGCAGTACCGGGTGGTGAAGACAGATCTTCTGGCGGCAGATCACGGAGCTGTGATTCTGGAAGGGCTGGATAAAATCGCCGCGAAGGCCGGAAGGGGATGAAGATGGGGAAAATCAGCTTGAAACCTGGCAACATGCTCTATCCGGTGCCGGCGGTCATGGTCAGCTGCCGCGGAAAAGACGGCCGGGATAATATTCTGACCATTGCGTGGGCGGGGACCGTCTGCTCGGATCCGGCCATGGTCTCGATCTCGGTGAGACCCTCCCGGTTCTCCCATGCTTTGATTGCAGAATCGGGGGAATTCGTCATCAACCTGGTCACGGAGAGTCTCACAAGACCGGCGGATTTCTGCGGTGTGAAGAGCGGGCGCGACCTCGACAAATGGGAAAGCTGCCGCCTGCACCGCTGCTCTGTTCCCGGTGTCACGGCCCCCGGAATAGAGGAGAGTCCGGTGAACATCGGGTGCAAAGTGACAGAGGTCAGACACCTCGGGTCGCACGATCTGTTCCTCGCGAAGGTTGTCTCTGTGCAGGCTGATGCGAGCTGCCTGGCACCGTCGGGGAAGCTGATGCTGAACGCTTCGGGACTTGTGTGCTATTCACACGGAGAATACCGGGCACTCGGCAGCCGGCTCGGAACGTTCGGCTTCTCGGTGAAGAAGCGGAGACACGGCTCGCGGCACTGACCGGTGATTTTGACGGGCAAGGTACATTGTGTTAAGATTCCCGTGACAGCAAGTGCAAAAGTATGATAGAATTCAATACTTGTGTAACGGCAGCCGGCGGCTGCCAGAAGAGGGAAGGCGCAGCAATACCGGCGTCTGTATACAGAAAAGGTCAGATGCGATCTATGGATGCATATATTATCAAAGGCGGCACGCCGCTGAAAGGTTCTGTTACAATCGGGGGAGCAAAGAACGCGGCACTGGGAATTCTGGCGGCCGCGATCATGGCGGATTCGACGGTTTCCATCGACAACGTCCCGAATGTCCGCGACACCGGTGTGATGCTGCAGGCGATCGAGGGAATCGGCGCCAAGGTACAGCATGTGTACAGCAATTCCGTGCAGATAAACGGCACGGGAATCACCAATATTGACGTAGAGTACGACTATATCCGCCGGATCCGCGCTTCATACTATCTGCTTGGCGCGCTGCTGGGCAAGTATCACGAGGCCAGCGTGGCTCTTCCGGGAGGCTGTGCCATCGGAAGCCGTCCGATCGACCAGCACCTGAAAGGCTTCCGGGCACTCGGCGCCTCGGTGGATCTGGACCACGGCATGATCTACGCGAAGGCAGAACACCTGCATGGCGCGCATATCTACTTTGATGTGGTCAGCGTCGGCGCCACAATCAATCTGATGCTGGCGGCCTGCATGGCGGACGGCTACACCGTCCTTGAAAATGTCGCCAAAGAACCGCATATCGTGGATGTGGCCAACTTCCTGAACGCCATGGGCGCGGATATCCGCGGCGCCGGCACGGATGTGATCCGCATCAACGGCGTGAGAAGGCTGCATGGGACGACGTATTCGATCATTCCGGACCAGATTGAGGCGGGAACTTTCATGGCGGGAGCTGCCATCACTCGCGGCGACGTGACGGTGAACAATGTGATCCCGAAACATCTGGAGTGCATCTCCGCCAAACTCGCCGAGATGGGGTGCACGGTCATCGAGGAAGACGAGAGCGTCCGGGTGATCGGCAGTGAAAAGCTTCGCCCGGCCAATGTCAAGACACTTCCGTATCCGGGCTTTCCGACGGACATGCAGCCGCAGATCACGGTGGCGCTGTCACTGGCGGACGGCTCGAGTCTGGTGACAGAGAGTATTTTCGAAAACCGTTTCAAGTATGTCGACGAGTTGAACCGCATGGGGGCACGAATTCAGGTCGAGGGCAATACAGCCTATGTGACCGGTGTGCAGCGGCTCACCGGCGCGCAGCTGGCGGCTCCGGACCTCCGGGCAGGGGCGGCGCTTGTCATGGCGGCGCTGTCTGCGGATGGCTTCTCGAAGATTGAAGATATCCACTTTATCCAGAGAGGATATGAGGATTTTGTGTGCAAGCTGCGCGGTCTCGGCGCAAAGATCGAAGAGGTGGATGACGACTATAAGGAAAGGAAATTCAAGCTGAGATACGCATAAACGCGCAGAAGAAGTGAGCCTATGAAGATCCGGACGAAACTACATCTGACATTTGTCGTTATGGTCCTGCTCCCGGTCGTCCTGGGAGCTGCGTCGGTCAATTTTGCGTTTCACGTTCAGAGTCAGAAGCTGAGGAGACTGTACGATATTGAAGAGGATCTGAGTCTGAACAGCCTGGTTTCTCCGATGAATCTTCTCTCGGAGATCTCTCAGAGTGTCTATAAGATCGTAAGTGAACAGGTGAAAGAAGACCCGGACAGCTTCACCGACCCGGACCAGCTTGAGGCGCTGGGCAGCAGTCTGAAGGATCGCCTTTCTTCTGCGATTGTCTATGCGGGCGGACGGCAGATTTACTCCAACTCGGACCGCACGCTCTCGGATATTTTTTCAACGACGCCGGACGTCATGGCGCTGCAGCGGGACGGAAGTACGGGGTATTATCTGTACGGAGAGTACCCGACGATCATCCGCGCGGTGCCATTTGTCACATCGGGCGGGACAGATGGCATGATCTTCCTGCTGACGTCCACGCAGGAGGTACTCCCGCAGATCCGCGGTATGCTGACGGAGGCGCTGCTGATTGTCCTGGCAGTCCTCATCTTCACCAGTTTTATTCTGGATTACTGGCTTTATCTTTCCATCATCATTCCCCTGGACCGGCTGAAACTTGTGGCCAACAATGTGCGCGACGGCAATCTGGACTTTGAGATTCCCACGGGCGGCAGGGACGAATTCTCCGAGGTTATGACGGATTTCGAGGACATGCGCAGGCGGCTGAAAGATTCGGCTGACGAGCGCCTGAAGAATGACGCCGAGGAGAAGGAACTGATCCGCAACATATCGCATGATCTGAAGACACCGCTGGCGTCGATCCGCGGCTACGCGGAAGGGCTGCGCGACGGCGTGGCCAGAACGCCGGAGAAACAGCAGAAGTATATCCTGACGATCTGCAACAAGACAGAGGATATGGACCGGCTGATCAATGAGCTGACACTGTATTCAAGACTTGATACGAACCGCATTCCGTATAACTTCATCGACCTCTCGGTGCGCGCATATTTCAACGACTGTGTCCGGGAGCTGTCGCTTGACCTGGACGCCCAGAATATCCGGCTGGACTACAATTATCATCCGGACGAGGATATGATCATCACGGCGGATCCGGAGCAGCTCAAGCGTGTCGTCAACAACATCATCAGCAATTCGGTGAAATATATGGAGCCTGGAAGACCCGGCCGGATCCGCATTGACATATACGACGAGGGTGAATACGCCCATATCGCCATAGCCGACAACGGCAGAGGCATCGCAGCGTCGGATCTTTCCAAGATCTTTGACCGCTTCTACCGCACGGACCGTGCCAGAAATTCCCGGACCGGCGGAAGCGGCATCGGACTTGCCATTGTGCGCAAGATTATCACGGATCACGGCGGCAAGATCTGGGCGGAGAGCGTGGAAGGCCAGAGCACCACGATGCACATTGATCTGAAGAAAAAAATGACAACTCCCGCGCCGGCGCTCCCGCAGAAGACGGAGAACGGGCGGAGGGGCAGACGCAGGCGGCAGCCGGAAAGAAGTGTGACACATGAGTAAAGTTCTGATTGTAGAGGATGAGGAGTCCATCGCGGATATTGAAAAGGATTACCTGGAGCTGTCCGGGTTCGAGGTGAAGATATGCGGCGACGGGACCAGCGGGCTGGCGGAAGCGCTGACGGGGAAGTATGACATTCTGATCCTTGACATCATGCTCCCGGGCGTGGACGGATATGAGATCTGCCGCCGCGTGCGGGAGAAGCAGAATATACCGATCATCATGGTGTCGGCCAAGAAAGAGGACATCGACAAGATCCGGGGTCTTGGCATGGGCGCTGATGATTACATGACGAAGCCCTTTTCCACGAGTGAACTGGTGGCAAGAGTCAAGGCGCACCTGGCGGCCTATAAGCGGCTGGTGAACACGCCGGAGAATGACGTGCTTGAGATCCGCGGCCTGCGGATTGACAAGACGGCGCGCCGGGTATTTGTTAACGGCGAGGAGAAGCAGTTCACGACCAAGGAGTTTGATCTTCTGACATTCCTGGCGGAGCACCCGAATCACGTGTACACCAGAGACGAGCTGTTCCGGGAGATCTGGGGCATGGATTCCATCGGGGACATCGCGACAGTGACGGTGCACATCAAGAAGATCCGCGAGAAGATCGAGGCAGATACCAGCAAGCCGCAGTACATCGAGACGATCTGGGGCGTGGGGTACCGGTTCAGAGCGTGAGTGGCATTTGTATCCGCACAGTATTCGTGATAGGATGGGGCGGTATACACAATAATTCGTCTGCTATTGTGAGATCCGGCAGAGTGGAAGAGAGAGGAACGAAATGGCTGACAACGGAAAATTGGTTAAGGAAATCACCTCCATGGAGGATGACTTCGCCCAGTGGTATACAGACGTGTGCGTCAAGGCAGATCTGATCGCCTATTCGCATATCAAGGGATTCATGGTGATCAAGCCGTACGGATATGCGATCTGGGAGAATATTCAGAAGCTTCTGGACGCGCGGTTCAAGGCGACAGGTGTGCAGAATGTGTACATGCCGCTTCTGATCCCGGAGAGCCTTCTCGCCAAGGAAAGCGAGCTGGTGCAGGGATTCGCGCCGGAGGTCGCCTGGGTGACGAGCGGCGGCACCGAGCCGCTGACAGAGCGCCTGTGCGTGCGGCCGACGTCAGAGACCGTATTTTCCGATTTCTACAAGGATGATGTGCATTCGTACCGGGATCTTCCGAGGCTGTACAACCAGTGGTGCTCGGTTGTGCGCTGGGAGAAGGAGACGCGCCCGTTCCTGCGCTCCCGCGAGTTTCTGTGGCAGGAAGGCCACACCATCCATGCGACCAGGGAAGAGGCAGAGGCGCGCACGCAGCAGATGCTGAACGTCTATGCGGAGTTCCTGGCAGACGAGATGGCGATCCCGGTCATCCGTGGACGCAAGACAGAGAAGGAGAAATTCGCCGGCGCGGAGGCGACGTACACGGTTGAAGCCATGATGCACGACGGCCGCGCCCTGCAGAGCGGCACGTCCCACTTCTTCGGACAGAAGTTCGCCGAAGCCTACGGCATTCAGTTTACGGACCGCGACAACAAGCTGAAGTATGTGTGGCAGACATCCTGGGGCATGACTACCCGTGTCATCGGGGCCATGATCATGGTCCACGGCGACAACTCCGGCCTTGTTCTGCCGCCGCACATCGCACCGGTTCAGGTTGAGATCATCCCGATCCAGCAGAGAAAGGAAGGCGTGCTGGACGCCTGCCGCAGAGCGGAGAAAGAACTCATTGACGCCGGATGCCGCGTGAAGGTAGATGACACGGACAAGAGCCCGGGCTGGAAGTTCTCCGAGCAGGAGATGCGGGGCATTCCGCTCCGCATCGAGATGGGGCCCAGGGATATCGCGGCGAATGAGGCGGTTATCGTGCGCCGCGATAACGGTCAGAAATGCACGGTTTCTCTTGACAAGCTGGGAGAGACAACCGCTGCACTTCTTGAGACCGTCCAGAAGGAGATGCTGGAGAAAGCGCAGAAGCATCTCGAGAGTCACACCTGGAGTGTCACAGGGTACGACGAGTTCAAGGACACCATCGCGAACAAGCCGGGATTTGTCAGGGCCATGTGGTGCGGCGATCAGGCCTGCGAGGATAAGATCAAGGAAGAAACGGGAGCGACATCCAGATGCATTCCGTTCAAACAGGAAAAGATATCCGGCGTCTGCGCGTGCTGCGGAAAGCCGGCGAAGTATATGGTTTACTGGGACAAGGCATACTGATGCCGTTGCCGCCTGAAGTGAGATGAGAGGAACCAAGATGTCAGATTCCGGCAGAGGCTCTGCCGCGGAGTTTACGATTCATGTGCCCGCGGACGTCAGGAGAATCCTGGAGACAATTGAAGATGCCGGATACGAGGCATTTGTGGTCGGCGGATGCGTGCGGGACTGCGCGCTCGGGCTGCCGCCGCACGACTGGGACATCACCACTTCCGCGCTGCCTCTGGATATCAAGCGGCTGTTTTATCGCACGGTGGACACGGGAATCAAACACGGCACCGTGACGGTCATGTCCGGCAATCACGGCTATGAGGTCACGACGTACCGGATCGACGGAACGTATGCTGACGGGAGACATCCGGACAGAGTGGAGTTCACGGACAGGCTCAGCGAGGACCTGAAGCGGCGGGACTTCACGATCAACGCCATGGCGTACTCGGACAGCCGCGGTCTCGTGGATCTGTTCGGCGGAAGAGAGGATCTGGCGCGCAAAGTGGTCCGCTGCGTCGGGATCCCGTATGAGCGGTTCGGAGAGGATGCGCTGCGCATGATGCGCGCCATCCGCTTCTGCGCCCAGCTGGGATTTTCCATAGACGAGGACACGTATCGTGCCATCACCGATCTGGCCGGCAATATCAGACTGGTGAGCATGGAGAGAGTTCAGGCGGAGCTGACCAAGACCCTGCTCACCCCGAATCCGGCCCGCATCAGTCTGTACGCCGAGACGGGGCTGTTTCGGCAGATTCTTCCGGAGATCGACAGCGCATTTGACTTGTGCCGCCGGGAAAAGACCGTCCGGCTGCTTGAAAGTCTTCCGCCGGAAAAGAGTCTGCGCTACGCGGGGCTGCTGTATTTCGAGACGCCGGAAGAGGCGGAGAGGACGCTGCGCCGCCTGAAGATGGACAATCAGACGATCCGGGATGTAAAGACGATCCTCTCAGCCAGAAATCTGCGGATCGGAGAAAATGAGGCGGACGTGCGGGCGGCCATTCACACGTACGGACTTGACTCGCTGAAGCTGATCGCCGCCTTCGATGACGGCATGACGGCAGCCAAGGAAAAGATAACAGGCTTTCCGCCCGGGAGACACCGGGCGCACAGACTTGCGATCGACCGCCTGATGAATACCGTCATCTCCCGTCACGACCCGGTGAACATCCGGGATCTTGACATCACGGGCGAGGACCTGATGGCGATGGGCATGCAGGGACGCGCGATCGGCGAGATGTTAGACCGGCTGATGGCACTTGTCATTGAAAAACCGGAGCTCAACACGAAAGAATCCCTGAAGGGGTATGTCAGCCGGATGCTGGGACATCTGCAGTGAGAGGAAAGGAGAAGATTCATGAAAGTGCCTTTTTCGCCGCCGGATATTACGGAAGCAGAGATACAGGAAGTGAGCGACGCGCTGCGCTCGGGTTGGATCACAACCGGCCCCAGGACCAAGCAGCTGGAGCGGGCAGTGGCTGCCTTCACCGGGGCGAAGAGGGCGGTGTGCCTGTCTTCGGCGACCGCCTGCGAGGAGCTTGCGCTCCGGCTTTTTGGCATCGGGCCGGGGGATGAAGTCATCGTCCCCGCCTACACGTATACGGCGACGGCAGCGGCTGTCTGCCACGTCGGCGCCACGCTCCGGCTTGTCGACTGCGGAAAAGACACGTATGAGCCGGATTACGACGCCATCTCCTCCATGATTAATGAGCACACCAAGGCCATCATTCCGGTGGATCTCGGAGGTGTCATGTGCGACTACGACCGGCTGCTCGCCATCGCACAGGACAAGAAGGCGCTGTTTCACCCGTCGGGCCGCTATCAGGAGGCGCTCGGCCGTATTCTGATTCTGGCGGACTCGGCGCATGGCTTCGGGGCATCCCGGCTTCTCGCCGGCCCGGACGGGAAAAAGGAATGGGTGAAGAGCGGTATGGCTGCTGACTTCACGAGCTTTTCCTTCCACGCGGTCAAGAACTTCACGACGGCGGAGGGCGGCGCGCTGACCTGGCGCACGCTCCCCGGAATCGATGATGAGGATACGTACCATACGATGATGCTTCTGTCCCTGCACGGGCAGAGCAAGGACGCGCTCGCCAAGACGAAGCTGGGGAGCTGGGAGTACGACATCGTCGGCACCTGGTACAAGTGCAACATGACCGATGTTCACGCGGCGATCGGGCTGGCGCAGATGAAGCGCTACCCGGGTCTGCTCGCGCGCAGAAAAGAGCTGGTCGGCCGCTATGAAAAGGGCCTGGCGGGAAGCGGAGTGCAGCTCATCTGCCACTACAGCGCGGAGAACTGCTCATCCGGTCATCTGATGCTTGCCCGCGTGCCCGAACTTGACGAGGCAGGGCGAAATGCGCTGATCACGCACATGGCGGAGGACGGCGTGGCGACCAACGTCCACTACAAGCCGCTTCCGATGCACACGGCGTATAAGAAGCTGGGATTTTCCATTCAGGATTTTCCGAATGCCTACGACCGGTACCGCTGCGAGATCACGCTGCCGCTGCACACGAAACTGACGGATGAACAGGCTGACTTTGTCATCAGCGCAATGCGAAAGTGGATATAAGAATACGGATATATGAGACGCTTCGAAGATCTGCCGGAGGACATGCGAACGCCGGAGGTAAAGGAATATTACGACTGTCTGGCGCCGCGGCGCGCGTACCGCTTCGCAAAGCGGGCATTTGACATCGCCGGCGCAGCGGTTCTGACGGGGATCCTGGCGATCCCGATGCTCATCATCGCCGCGCAGATTAAAATGAGCTCACCGGGACCGGTCTTTTTCAGGCAGACGCGGGTGACGCGCTACGGAAAGACGTTCCGGATTTTTAAATTCCGCACGATGGTCACGAACGCCGAGGCAGTCGGGCCGCAGGTGACGGTGGGGGAGGACCCGCGCGTCACGGCGGTCGGAAAGAAGCTGCGGGCGCACCGGCTGGATGAGATCCCGCAGCTCTTCAACATTCTGGCGGGGTCGATGACATTCGTCGGGACGAGACCGGAGGTGCCCAAGTATGCGGCGCTCTACACGCCGGCCATGAAGGCGACGCTTCTGATGCCGGCAGGCCTGACGAGCCGCACCAGCATCGCGTTCAAGGATGAGGCTCAGATGCTCTCCGCGGCGAAAGATCCCGCGGAAGCGGACCGGATCTATGTCCGGGAAGTTCTGCCGCGCAAGATGAAGTACAATCTGGAAAATCTGAAGAACTGCAGCGCCAGGGATGATCTCTGCGTGCTGTTTCAGACGATCGGAGCCGTTGAAAAATGACTATGTTTGTGACCTTTGCGGTTATCGCTTATAATGAGGAAAAGACGCTGCCACGCCTCCTGGGACAGATCGCGGCGCAGGATTACCCGCATGAGCGGATGGAGGTCCTGCTGGTTGACAGCGCGTCTGATGACGGCACGAAAAAGGTCATGAAAGACTTTGCCGGACAGGAGGGAAAGTCGTTTGCATCGGTACGGGTGCTAGACAACCCCGGCAGGACGCTTCCCTGCGGCTGGAATGTAATCCTGCGGGAAGCGGCCGGAGAGGCCATTGTGCGCGTGGACGCCCACGCAGAGATACCGGCTGATTTCGTGAGGGAGAATGCGGCTGTGCTCGCGGAGGGAGAGGATGTCGTCGGCGGAAGGCGCCCCTGCATAACGGATGAAGATACGCCGTGGAAGAATACGCTTCTGATGGCGGAATCCTCGATGTTCGGCGCCAGCTTCGCCAACTACCGCCGGGGCGGGAAGAAATCCGGCTCTGCGTCAGGCACGGAGAAGCTGTATGTGAATTCTGTCTTTCACGGAATGTACAGGAAAAAAGTATTTGACCGCGTGGGACCGTATAACGAAACTCTCAGGCGGACAGAGGATAATGAGATGCACTGGCGCATCCGCCGGGCGGGATTCAGGATCCGGTTCGCACCGCAGATCGTCTCCCGGGAGCATATCCGGGGATCGCTTAAAGCGATGCTGTCCCAGAAGGCGGCCAACGGGTACTGGATCGCCCTGACTTGTGCCGTGTGTCCGCAGTGTCTTTCTGCGTTTTATTTTGTGCCGCTCATCTTCACGATTCTGGCAATCCTGGGGACGGGGATCTCGGCTGTGAGCGCAGCGGCGGGGAGCACGGGAGCCTTTGCCCGCACGGTGCAGGTTCTCACGGGACTGCTCTTTGCGCTCTACCTCAGCGTGGCAGTCCTTATGTCCATGAGTGCCGGGGTGAAGAGCAGAGGGCGCAAACTATATTTCTGGATGCTCCCGGTTCTGTTTTTTCTGCTCCATGTCAGTTACGGGCTGGGAACTCTGGCAGGCTTCATCTGCCTTCCGTTCAGGCGAAAGACGCTTGTGAAGTCCCCGGATCCGGCAGAAAAAGGAAAGGACAGCACGGTATGACGACATCAGAAGGTGAAAAGAAAGACAGGATGCAGCTGCTTGTGCGGCGTGTGTTCCTGATCATCATCGATATCTTCTGGCTGAATGCAACGACGATCTTTGCGCTCCTGATCCGCTTTGACATGCACTTAAGCTATATTCCGCCGGAATACTGGAGAGCATATGTCCAGACTTGCATTCCGTTCACGATCATCGGCCTGTGCGTGTTCTGGGTGTGCCGGATGTATCACAGTCTGTGGCAGTATGCCAGCATCGCGGAGGCATACCGGATCTTCGAGGCATGTATTCTGACGGAGATTTTCTACGCATTCCTCACGATGATCACGTTCAACAACATGCCGCGCTCGGTGTACTTCGTGGCGGGGTGTTTCCTCATTCTGGCGGAGTGCTTTACAAGGTTTTTCTACCGCACGATCCGGCAGCTGCTTCACCGCTGGAGAGGGATCAAGGACAACAATGACAGCACGCGGATCATGATCATCGGCGCCGGCGAGGCGGCCAACATCTTGGTGCGGGAGCTGCAGATGAGCCGGTATCTGGCCGGTTCCGAGGTCGTGTGCCTGATCGATGACGACCCGGGTAAGAAAGGCAAGTATATCCGCGGCGTAAGAGTCGTGGGAGGCCGGGATAAGATCCGGCAGGCGGCAAAGGATTTTCATGTCGACGAGATCATCTTTGCGGTTCCCTCCTGCTCCAATGAGGAAAAGGGAAAGATCCTGAACATCTGCAAGGAGACGAGCTGCAGGCTGAAGATCATCCCGGGTGTGTATCAGATGGTGGACGGCGAGATCAACCTGCGGGACATCCGGGACGTCGACGTCCTGGACCTGCTGGGGCGCGATCCGATCTCGGTCGATCTGGATTCCATCATGGGGTATGTCAAGGGCAAGACCGTTCTGGTCACGGGCGGCGGCGGCTCCATCGGATCGGAGCTCTGCCGGCAGCTGATCACGCACAAACCGAAGTGTCTGATCATTTTCGACATCTATGAGAACAACGCGTACGACATTCAGCAGGAACTCAAGTTCACCCATCCGGAGGCCAATGTCGTCACACTGATCGGTTCGGTGCGAAACCGCGGAAGGCTCGCAGCTGTGTTCTCGAAGTACCATCCGGACATCGTCTATCACGCGGCGGCGCACAAGCACGTCCCGCTGATGGAGGTCAGTCCGAATGAAGCTGTCAAGAACAATATCTTCGGGACGCTGAACGTGGTGCGCGCCGCGGACCGGTACGGAGTCGAGCGCTTCGTCATGATTTCCACGGACAAGGCGGTGAATCCGACCAATGTGATGGGCGCCACCAAGCGGATCTGCGAGATGATTATCCAGTACTACAACAGCCGGAGCAAGACGGAATTCGTGGCGGTACGGTTCGGCAACGTCCTGGGGAGCAACGGCTCGGTCATTCCACTGTTCAAGAAGCAGATCGCGGCCGGCGGGCCGGTGACGGTCACGGATCCGGACATCATCCGGTATTTCATGACGATTCCGGAGGCGGTTTCGCTGGTCCTGCAGGCCGGTGCGTACGCCAAGGGCGGCGAGATCTTCGTCCTGGATATGGGAAAGCCGGTCAAAATTGACGACCTGGCCAAGAATCTGATCCGGCTCTCCGGCTACACGCTGGGAGTTGACATGCAGATCCGCTATACGGGGCTTCGCCCCGGCGAGAAGCTCTACGAAGAGATGCTGATGAAGGAAGAGGGCATGCAGGACACGGCCAACAAGATGATCCACATCGGCCGGCCGATCCGCTTTGACCAGGAGCATTTTCTGGACCGGCTCGCGAAGCTGAAAGAGGCGGCATATGACGAGGTCGGAAACATCCGGCCGCTGCTGCATGAACTGGCGCCGACGTACCACCCGGAGCGCGGCGGGGAGTCCGCAGTCAATGAGGCCGCAAAGCTGGAACTTGCCCGCAAGCGGGAGGCAGAGGAAAAAGCGGCCGAGGAGAATGCGAGTGAGGCGGCAAGGGAAGCCGAGCGGGAGGCCGCGGAAAGCGGCCGGGAGTCGGAAAGAGAGGGCGAGCGATGAAAAAACTTGTCATCAACGGAGCGTTTCTGGCAGAACCGGTGACGGGGGTTCAGCGCTATGCCGGAGAGACTCTTGCCTGCCTCGACCGGCGGCTCTCAGATGTGCCCGTTGAGATCGCTGTTCCGGGGGATCTTCCGGAGAACGCCATTCCGAGGTTCCGGAACATTCCGGCGGTGCGGCTCGGGAACACGGGCAGGAGCATCCGCTGGTGGGAGCAGAGGGAGCTGGGAAAATATCTGAAGGAAAAACGGACCTTCGGCATCCATCTGTGCAACACGTTTCCGCTCTCCTGGCCGAGAGGGCTCATCGTCATTCACGACATTGTGTACAAGACGAGGGAGCCGCTCCTGGCGCCCGGACCGGACAAAAAAGAGGTCGTGTACCGCAGGCTTCTGTACAAAAAAGCGTTTGAAGAGGCAGATGAGCTGGCGACGGTCAGCTGCTTTACCAGGAGAGAGATCTTAAACTGCTACAACCCGAAAAACCCGAGGATCACCATTGCCGGGAACGGGTGGCAGCACTTCCTGAAGGTGGTGCCGGACGAGACGGTATTCACCCGGAATTCCCGGATTATCCCGGGCAATTACTTTTTATACTGCGGCTCTCTTTCAAAGTACAAAAACATCCCGTGGGTTGTTCAGAATGCCAGGCTTCATCCGGAACTCTGGTATGTGATCAGCGGCGGTAATTTTGGCGAGACCGTTCTGGGGCAGGATCTTCCCAATGTGATTCTGCCCGGAAGAGTGAGCGACGGACAGATGAAGGCACTGATGCAGCACTGCCGCGCGTTTCTGTTTCCGTCAAAATACGAAGGGTTTGGGATCCCGCCGATGGAGGCGCTCTCCTGCGGCGCGAGGATCATCGTCTCGGACATTCCGGTCATGCACGAGATCTACGGACAGACAGCTCTGTATGTAGACCCGGATTCTCCGAATTATGACCTTGAGGATATGCTGAAGGTCAGCACGGCTCCCGCGGACAATGTGCTGATGCATTACTCCTGGGACAAGACGGCAGCGGCACTTTCGCGGCCGATTCACAGGCTGGCGGACAAGCTCAGAATTCTGGGCTGAAAAGCAGGAAAGGAAGAATGAAAAAAATCCGGATTGCGGCAGACGCAAGAAATCTCGGAAGCCGTCCCAGCGGAGTCGGGATGTATTTTTATGATTTCCTGAAAATTCTGGGAAAGGATGAGCGCTTCACGTTCATTCTCTTAACGGACGTGCAGACCAGCGAATATATGAAGGAATGCCGTCAGGCGGGCATGGAGGTGCGGGCGTTTGGAACGGCTGTCAATGTGTCCTCATCGGTGTTCGGATATTTCCACTGGATCCGACGGGAACTTCAGGAGGTGAAGCCGGATCTGTTCTGGGAAGTGAATTCGCTGATCCCGGTGCGCCTCCCGGGAGATTTCCGCACGATGATCACCATTCATGACATGTTCCCGCTGGAGTACCCGGAGTATGTCGGCCGGATCTACGGCCTGTACTTCCGGCTGTGTCTGCGGCGCACGCTCAGGGACACGGACATGATCCTGTACAACTCGGAGCAGACACGCACTTCCACTTATCGCTACTTTCCACAGGCCAGAAAGATTGCCAGTGCGGATTCCTACATCATCGCCCATCCGCTCCGGGTGAAACGCGAGATCTCGGATCAGAACTATTTCCTTTACGTCGGGAACATGGAACTGCGCAAGGGCGTGGACATACTTCTGAAGGCCTACGCGCTCTACCGGAGGCAGGGCGGACGCCGCCCGCTTATCCTGGCCGGCAAAGTTCAGGAAGAGCCTGTGGGACAGCTCATCCGGCAGATGCAGCGGGAAGTCCCGGGGATCACCTATAAAAACTACGTGCCGCACGAGGAGAAGCACGCTCTGTATGCGGGCTGCTCGTGCTTTGTATTCCCGAGCCGGGCAGAAGGATTCGGGATGCCGGTCATTGAAGTTATGAAATTCTACAAGCCGGTCCTGGTGAGCGACCTCCCGATCTATGACGAGATTGAGGGCCCCGGCGTGCTGCGCACGTCGCCCTGGAACGGGAGCGACGAGGACCGCATACGAAACCTTGCGCAGTCGCTGGCGGAATTTGACGCGCAGCCGGATGTGCATGTGGACCATGCGCAGTATGACGAAGTGATCAGCCGCTACAGCCCGGAAAGACTCGGGAAAGTCGTGGCGGATTTTATTGTGGAGAATGTCAGATGAGCGCCGGCGGAATTCTTGGCGCGGCGGAAGCGCTTCGCCCGGCACTTAAGAAAATCATACCGCAGTCCGTGCTGTCCGATCTGAAGGCACGGGCGATCCTGAGTAAAGTTCCGGCGATCAAAAAGCAGCTCGCGCCCTTTGACCGGGCGGCGCGCCCGGCAGGCGTCAACCTGATCGGCAATATCAAGGCACCGACCGGTCTCGGGCAGAGCATGCGGCTTGTGGGAGAAATTCTGCAGGCAGGAGGCGTGCCTTTTGCGGTGCAGCCCTGGGTCGTACCGACCGATGCGGCGACAGAAGCCGATCCGTTTGAATATCTGGAGACAGACCGTGACCGGTACGGGATCAACCTGATCCACGTGAATCCGTCGGAATTCCCGCTTCCCTTTCTTGATCTGGGGATAAACCGGTTCTCCGGCCACTACAATATTGCGTACTGGCTCTGGGAACTTCAGGAGTTTCCGGAGGCATGGAAACCGTGCCTCGAGCTGGCGGACGAGATCTGGACGCCGTCCGGCTTTATCACGGACACGATCCGCAAGGTTACGGACAAGCCGGTGCTGACGGTGCCCTATCCGGTCAGAACAGATGCGGATCCTGCCTGGGACCGGAAGCGATTCGGACTGCCGGAGGACAGGTTCCTCTTCCTCGCGATGTATGACGGCGGGAGCGGGGCCGGACGGAAGAATCCCGCAGGGGCAATTGAGGCCTACCGGAAGGCATTCGCCGGCCGGGAAGACGAAGCTGTGAGAGACAGCGCGGGCGCTGATGTCGGCAGGGCAGGCCGCGGAAGCGGCCTTGTCCTCAAGGTGCACGAGGAGACGAAGCAGCAGGCGGAACAGCGCGAGAGGCTCTGCGCCGGGCTGGAACATGTATATGTGATAGGCGGGGACCTGCCCAAGCGGCAGGTCGATGCCCTGACCCGCGCGTGTGACGTGCTGGTCAGCCTGCACAGGGCGGAAGGATTCGGGCTTGTCATGGCGGAGGCCATGGAGCTCGGGACGCCGGTCATCGCGACGGACTGGTCGGCCAACACAGGGTTTATGGACGATACCTGTGCCTGCATGGTGCCGTACACACTGGAAGAAATCCGGCATACTTCCGGTGCGTTCCGGAGAGGCATGCATTGGGCCAGCCCTGATATACAGGCGGCTGCCCGCTTTATGAGACGGTTATACACAGACACAGAATTCTATGATAAAATAAAACGCACGGCTTTTCGGACCGTGCGGGATAAACTTAGTCTTACAGTGCCGACAGAAACGGTCTGCACGCGGGTCAGAGAAATATGCCTGCGCGGCTGAAGCGACAGAGGACAGGATGATAAAAGAAATCAAGGAAATTTACGCCTACCGCGAGATGATCGCGACACTGGTCCGCAAGGATCTCCGCGGGCGGTACAAGGGGTCTGTGCTGGGATTTTTGTGGACGTTCATCAATCCGCTGTTCCAGCTGCTGATATACACCATGGTTTTCTCGGTGATCATGCGCTCAGGCGAGGACCAGTACTATCTGTTCCTGTTCGTCTGCCTGATCCCCTGGATGTTCTTCGCCAGCAGCCTCCAGGACGGATCCATTGCCATCATCCGGGAACAGGATATGGTGAAAAAGATCTATTTCCCGAGGGCTGTACTGCCGATCGCGACAGTGACCAGCGGCTTCGTGAACATGCTGCTGACATTCATCGTGGTCATCGCAGTGACGCTCATATCAGGCCGTGGCATCAATGCGGCGGCAATTGCGTGCCTTCCCATCGTCATGATTGTCGAGTACATTCTGTGCCTGGGAGTCGCGTTTATCGCGGCGGCTCTGACGGTGTATCTGCGCGACCTGCAGTATATTTTCGGTATATTTGTCATGGGGCTTCAGTACGCGTCACCGGTGATGTACCGCGTGGACAACGGACTGGTGCCGGACCGGCTGCTGTGGATCTTCAGGCTGAATCCGCTGACATCGATTCTCAACAGCTACCGCGACTGTCTGTATGACAAGGTCATCCCGGATTTCGGACAGCTGGGGTACGGACTGGCGTTTGGCGTCGTGCTCACCTTATTCGGCTTTTTCCTCTTCGAACACCTTCAGAAGGGGTTTGCCGAGAACTTCTGATGCTTGGAGAAACCAGATGGACAGTGAATACGCTATCGAAGTTAATAATATAACGAAGGCCTTCAAGGTCTACTATGATAAATCCAACTCACTGAAGGAAAAGATGATCTTCTGGCGCCGCAACCGCCATGAAAACCGCGAAGTCATCCGCGGCATCAGTTTCAAGGTGAAAAAGGGCGAGTCCATCGGGCTTGTCGGCAAGAACGGTTGTGGAAAGTCGACTACGCTGAAGCTTCTGTCCCGGATTATCTACCCGGACAGCGGATCTATAAAGATAAACGGGCGCGTGTCGTCGCTCATCGAGCTGGGCGCCGGATTTCACCCGGATATGAGCGGCCGGGAGAACATCTACACCAACGCGTCGATCTTCGGGCTGACCAAGAGGGAGATCGACGAGAGACTGGATGACATCATCGAGTTCTCGGAACTGGGGGAATTCATCAATGAGCCGGTGCGCACATACTCGTCAGGCATGTATATGCGCCTGGCCTTCTCCGTCGCCATCAACGTGGACGCGGATGTGCTCCTGATCGATGAGATTCTGGCTGTCGGCGACGCCAATTTTCAGCGCAAGTGCTACAATAAACTGCGGGAGATCAAGGGCGAGGGGACGACGATCGTCATCGTCTCGCACGATCTGAGTTCCATCGAGCAGTTCTGCGACCGCTCGCTGTGGATCAAGGACGGAAAGATCGAGAAGGAAGGACCGCCCAAGGAAGTGCATCTGGCGTACCTGGACTATATGAATGACGCGGCGATCGCCCGCCAGAAGGCGGAGCTTGAGCGCAAGAAGCAGGAGCAGGAGGAAGCCGCGAAGCGCCAGGCAGAGGAAGAGAGAAGGCGCAAGGAAGAGGAAAAGCGCAAGGCGGCGGCGAGACTGCGCTATGGCAGCCAGGATGCCGTTTTTACCGATATCCACCTGCTGGATGAGAAGGGACAGGACAGCAATTCCTTTACCACGGGCGAGCCGATGACGCTGAATCTTCACTATACCGTGAAGACGAAAGTCACGGACTGTGTCTTTGGCTTCGGCATCTTCCGCTCGGACGGCCTGTGGGTCTACGGTACCAACACGCGGATCGACCGGCTTCCGAACTTTGACATCGAGAAGGACGGAAGTTATACGGTGAAGATTCAGCATCTGAATCTGATCCCGGGTTCGTACTGGTGTGACATCACCATTGAATACGGGGCAGGAATTCCGGTCGACTACTACAAGAAGGCCCTGAAGTTCACAGTCTTCAGCAACACGGCCGATGTCGGCATAGCCCGGTTCCCGCACAGCTGGGAGCTGAATATCTGATCCTGGTTTTCCTGCGGGCAGGCGGCCGCGATCAAGAAAGGGGAAAAGGATGAAGACGCATACACTTGGAAGCTGCATCGGCTTCCTGAAACAGAAAGGGCTGGTGCGCGCTCTTTCCTGCCCGGCGGAACTGACCGGACAGGAGGTCAGGCTGGTCAGCTGCAACTCAAAACAGGTTCAGGAAGGAACCCTCTTTATAGTAAAAGGCGCTCATTTCCGCCCGCAGTACCTCTCGGATGCGGCGGAGGCAGGCGCCTTCTGTTATGTGGCGGAAGCGCAGGTCGAAGGCAGCCGTCTGCCGTACATTCAGGTGACGGATATCCGCGCGGCAGCCGCATGGCTTGCCCAGCTGTATTACGACCAGCCCTGGAAACGCCTCAGACTGACCGGCATAACAGGGACCAAGGGGAAGTCGACGACCGCATTTTTCATCAACGGGATTTTATCCGCGTGGGAGAAGAAAAACGGGAAGCCGGAGCCGGCGCTGATCTCCTCCTTCACGACGTACAATGGCGTTGACCGTTTTGAATCGGTGATAACCACGCCGGAGCCGCTGGATCTGGAATATCACTTCTATACGGCAGCCGAACACGGGATTTCGTATGCCACGATGGAGGTCTCATCCCAGGCGCTGAAGTACGACCGGGTTCTGGGGGTGCAGTTTGATGTGTCCGTTTTCCTGAATATCGGACGCGATCACATCTCTCCGATCGAGCATCCGACGTGGGAGGACTATTTTGCCAGCAAGCTGAAGATCTTTGATCAGTGCCAGGCAGCCGTCGTGAATCTGGACTCGGATCACGCGGAAGAGATCCTGGCGAGGGCAAGGCAGAAGGCGTCGAAGGTCATCACATTTTCCATGAAGGATGAGAGGGCGGATGTATACGGACATGCGCTTGTGAGAAATGGCGGACAGCTCTCGTTCCTGGCCCGCCGGGACGGGCGCGACGAGGCGTATGAGCTGGAGATGCTCGGGAGTTTCAATGTGTCCAATGCGCTCGCGGCGATCGCGGTGTGCTCTGAGTACGGCGTGTCATATGCGTGCATGCGGGAAGGTCTGAAGAATACGAAGGTCCCGGGGCACATGGACTTCTATCACAGCGCCGACGGAAAGCTGACGGTGATCGTGGACTATGCGCACAATCAGCTTTCTTTTCAGAAGCTCTTTGAGGCGGTCCGCGAGGATTTCCCCGGGATGCGGACAGTCATCGTCTTCGGGGCACCGGGCGGAAAGGCGCTGGACCGGCGGCATGACATGGGTGAGATCGCGGGGAAGTACTCCGATTTCGTGTATATCTCCGAGGATGACCCGCAGGAGGAGGACCTGGCGCAGATCAACGAACAGATCGCGCAGGCCGTCCGGGAACAGAACTGCCCGTATGCGATCATTCCGGACAGGAGAGAGGCGATCCGCCGGGCGGTGTACGACAGCAAAGAGCCGACGGTGATTCTGCTGGCAGGCCGGGGGGAGGACCCGATCATGAGGCGGGGAACTCAGTTTATTCCGTTCCCGACTGACGGGGAGCTGATCCAGGAGATCCTGAAGGACTACGATGCTCAGAATCCGAATTCATAAGCAGGTAAGAGACAGAAAGGACAGAACGGATGTCTGGCAGGAAAAAAGCACTGCGGCTCGTCGCGTTTTTCGCGGTATTCTTTGTACTGGTGAAACTCTGTGACTACGTGTTCATGCCGTACGGGGCAACGGAATTCCTACTTCGCGGTGTTGGAAAGAAAGACGAGGACTACAATTTTATCATTGCGGGGTCATCCCACGCGGCTTACGCGTACGATCCGCAGGTGATCTCCGACTCGCTGGGGGTGAACGCCTATACGCTCGCGATACCGGGAGAGACTCTGAACCAGAGCATCGATGTGATCAAGTACACGATCGAGACCAATCACGTCGATACGGTCCTCTTTGATGTGGACTGGCAGTATTTCTGGAATGACAGGACAGAGACCGGACAGCTGTACGAGACGAAATACTACGCCTGCACGCCGTTTTCTCTCACGAAATGCACGGAACTTCTCCGGAACTGCAACACCTATGATGTCCGCGGAGCTGTCTCCGGGCGCGCCATCTATCAGCTGACGCCGGATGAGATACAGCACAATCTGTACGTGAAATCCACGGATTCCTGGAAGGACGCCACGGTCGACGAGGTGAACACCAGGGGAATGCCGGACAATTACATGGGCCGCGGCTGGTTTTCGGCCCCGGACATGACAGAGGAGCCTTCCGGAAAAGACTATGTAGACAAGATGGTGAAACACTCCCGTGTGCAGTTTTCCCGGAAGATGCTGGAACAGATGACAGAGATCAAGAAGGTGTGCGACGCGCACGGCGTGAAGCTGGTGTGCTTCTCGGTTCCGGCGACTCCGTACGCGGAATCGGTGTGGGATCTGAATAATATTCACACGCAGCTGGCCTCGTATTTCAAGAGCGAGGGAATCGAGTGGTTCGACGGATATTTCATGAAGCAGAGCGTCTTCCCGCGCCAGACCATGGATTACCGGGATCTGGAGGGGCACATAACCGGCAGCGCCGGCAGCCGCTTCACGGCTGTTGTGGCCGAGATCCTGAAGGCAAAAGACGCCGGGACCTATGTGGAATCCGATTATTTTGAAGCAATGCCGGGGGTGGACACACAATGAGCTTTACAACGGTATCCTGGTTCCTGTTCCTGGCGGTCGGCCTGCTCGTATATTACCTTCTGCCAGGAAGGTGCAGACGCTTCCAGTGGGTGGTCCTTCTGGCGATGAGCCTGTTTTACCTTGCCACGTTCAGCGTAAAGGGCATTCTGCTTCTCTTTCTGACGATCATCGGAACCTATGCGGGCGGCCGGGTGATCGGTCACATGAACCATACGGAGAAGGAAACCGTCGACGCCAACAAAAAGATCTGGACGCGCGAAGAGAGGAAGGCCTACCGCGCCCGGATGAAGAAAAAGAAGAAGAACGTTCTGATCGTCCTCATGCTGTATGTTTTCGGTATTCTGGCGGTCATCAAGTACACGGGCTTCGTTCTGGAGAATGTCAACGTCATCCGCGCCGCGCTGGGACAGAGTGTACTGTCCATCCCGACGCTGCTGCTGCCGCTGGGCATATCCTTCTACACATTCCAGTCGGCGTCATACCTGATCGATCTGTACAACGGAAAGATCGAGGCGCAGAAAAACTTCGGGAAACTGGCACTATTCGTCTGCTTTTTCCCGCAGCTCATGCAGGGGCCGATCGGGCGCTTTGACAGGCTGGAGCCGCAGCTGATAACGGAGCGCCGGTTTGACTTCGACAATTTCGAGTACGGGCTCATCCGGATCGGATGGGGACTGTTCAAGAAGATGGTCCTGGCGGACCGGGCGGGCTCGGTGACGTCGGCTGTATTTGCTTCCGGCGTCGGGAACTACCACGGATTCCAGATCGCGGTGGGCATTCTGATGTACTCGGTTCAGCTTTACGCGGACTTTTCCGGCGGCATTGACATCGTGATCGGGGCGGCCCAGATGTTCGGCATCACCATGGACGAGAACTTCCGGCAGCCGTACTTCTCGACGTCTATCAGCGACTTCTGGCGCAGATGGCATATCACACTGGGAACCTGGATGAAGGATTACATCTTCTATCCGTTCTCGCTGAGCAAGGGCATGAGCAGGCTCGGGCACTGGGCCGGCAGGAAGCTCGGGCGGTTCGGGCGCGGTCTTCCGATAGCCCTCGGCGATCTGCTGGTGTTCTTTGTGGTCGGCATCTGGCACGGCGCATCCTGGAAGTACATTATCTACGGTATCTACAACGGCGGCATCATGGCGTTCTCCAGTTTCATGGCACCGCTGTATCGGTCGGGCTTCGAGAAGCTTCACATCAATCCGAAGTCGCGGGGATGGCATATCGTCCAGATCATCCGCACATTTATCCTGGTGCAGATCAGCTGGTACTTCGACATCCCGAACAACCTTTCCGAGGGCAACCTGGCGCTTAAACTCACGTTTACGTCTCCGTCGCTCTCGCAGTTCACGAACGGCGATATCGCAGCCCTGGGGCTTTTGAAGTCAGACTATCTGATTCTGGCTTTCGGCTGCCTTGTGATCTTCTTCGTGAGTCTGTACAAGGAGCGGACCGGAAAACAGGTGCGGGAGACGCTTGCGGAAAAGCCGCTGGCGCTGCGCTGGACACTGTATCTGCTGATGCTCCTTTCGATCCTGATCTTCGGCTGGGCCAAGCAGACCAGCGGGTTCATCTATGCTAATTTCTGATGAGGACATTTACAGCATGAAAATCTGTATTGATTCCAGAAAAGTTGAGAAGGGCGATGTGTTCTTCTGCATGCCGGGGTCCGTCACGGACGGGCACCGCTTCGCCGGCATGGCGGCGGACCGCGGTGCTTCCGTCATCGTCTATCAGGACGAGCTTCCGGAGGCGGAGAGCGACGGCGTGTGCTACATCCGAGTCCCGGACGTCGTGAAGGCGCTCAATGAGGCCTGTGATTCGTTCTATGGCCATCCGAGCCATCACATGGAGGTGTTCGGCGTGACCGGAACCAGCGGCAAGACGACGACCGCCGGTTTCATCAGTCAGATCTTCGGACACAGGATGCCCTGCGGGCTGATCGGAAGCGAGGGCATCCGTTATGACGGAAAAGAGTACGCGACCGGCCTCTCGACGCCGGAGGCGGTGACACTTCAGACGGCCCTGAAGAGAATGCTGGATGATGGCGCAAAGGCCGCGGCGCTGGAGGTCTCTGCCCATGCTCTGGCCGAAGGGCGCGCGGAGAGCGTCGATTTTGACGTGGCGGTATTCACGAATCTTTCTGAGAATCACCTGGACTTTTTCGGCAGCATGGAAGCCTATTTTGACGCCAAGAAGAAACTGTTCCAGGGACTTAAGGGAGATGGCGCGGCGGTGTTAAATATCGACTCCGACACCTACGCCGACCTCGCCGCGGTTACAAAGGGCCGGGTCATCTCTTACGGTATACACCGGGAAGCTGATTACAGGGCTGTTGATATCCGGCGGGACGGGGACAGGCAGCTGTTCACGTTCTGCAGCGGCAGCCGGAAAGAGACGGTGTGTGCAGGGCTAATGGCGGAGTTTGACATCTACAATCTGCTGGCGGCGATGACGGCCTGCGCTGCGGCCGGTATGCCGATGAAGCAGATCGCAGAGGCTGCCTCGGAGGTGAAGCCTGTCCGCGGGCGGATGCAGCGCATCGACGCGGGCCAGGACTTCACGGTGATTGTGGATTACGCGCACACGCCGCAGGGGTTTGCGGATGTCTTTGCCGTCGGAAGGCGCCTGTGCCGGAAAGGCGGACGGATCATCGCGGTGTTCGGTGATGACGGCGGCAGGGACGAGGAGGCCAGGCGCAGGCTTGGTGAGACGGCATCGGGCAGCTGCGGCAAGATCTTCCTGACTATGGGGGATCCGGGCGACGAGGATCCGGACGAGACAGCTGCGCAGATCCGGGCAGGGATCAGCCCGCAGACGGAAACGGTGTACATCCGCGACAGGGCGGAAGCGCTGGAGGCGGCTGTGCGGGAGTGCCGGGAGGGTGATGCCCTTCTGATACTCGGGCGCGGCGGCGACGGCGATATCCGGCTTGGAAGCCGCGTGATCCCGTATCCCGGCGACGACGTGCTCGTGCAGCAGATACTGGAGAAAGCGTAAAGAAAAGAAAAGCCTCCCGCCTGACAGAAACGTCAGAGCGGGAGGCTTTGCATGGGGCGCCGGGAGGCTACCGGGACATCTCCGAGTGGACAGTGCTCTTGTGGTCGGCGATGACGCTCTCGAGCTCCTGCCGGTCACTGGTCGGAAGATCGCCGGGCACGGTGTTCTTTACAGCACTGGCGGCGTCACCGAACTCGATCGCGCGCTGAATGTTCTCCGGATCCGAGAGCAGGGCGTAGAGAACACCGCCCACATATGCGTCGCCGGAGCCGATCCGGTCCACAACCTCGATGTTGTGGTACGGGTCCTCCGTGTAATAGCGGTCGCTTCTCGCGTCGTAGATGACCGATCCGAAGGTGTGGATCTTCGGGCTGTGCACGATGCGCTGCGTGGAGGCGACGATGCGGATCGGATATTCCTGCGTGAAGCTCTTCATGATCGAGTGCAGATCGCCCGTCTTCCGGAAGGTGAGCTGCGCGGTGCTCTCCGAGCAGAAGAAGATGTCCACATACGGGAGGATTCCCTCGATGGTGCGGCGGGCCTCCTCGCCGGTCCAGAGATTGGCGCGGTAATTCACATCAAAGGAGATCAGAGCGCCGGCCTCCTTGAAGCGCTTGATCATCTCGATGGCGGTCTCCCGGGACTGCTGGCTGAGCGCCAGCGTGATGCCGCTGGTGTGGAACATGCGGGCTGACGCGTACAGAGAATCCGAGTACTCGCTGAGCGCGATCTTGTTAAAGGAGGAGTGCTTCCGATCGTAGACGATGCGGGGTTTCTTCGGATAGGATCCGCTTTCATAGTAGTACAGGCCGACGCGCGCGTCCGGGGACGAGTCCCAGACGAGGTAGTCATCGGAGACGCCGCAGAAGCGGACCCGGTTCTTCACATATGTTCCGATGTCGTTGGCGGGGAGCTTGGAGATGATGCCGGAGCGCAGACCGGCCAGTGCCACGCCGGTCAGGACATTGAGTTCCGCTCCGCCCACCTGCTTTTCAAAGGTTTCGCCCCGCGTCAGGCGGTCTTCGCCCGGCGGGGAAAGTCGGAGCATCAGCTCGCCCATTGCGACAAGATCGAATTCCTTGTGATTGTTCATGATTTCCTCCTGGTATGCATAAAATCCGGCTTTCAGGACGAACGAAAGACCGGCGCGAAAGGCTCTTTCTTCATTATAATGATTTCATCCGGCCGGTTCAATCCGCAAGGCGGCCGGTTGTGTTATGATAACGGAACACAGAGGATACAGCGAACAGATAAGGGCAGACAGCATGGGAAAATTTGTACTCCATTCCGACTATAAACCGACCGGCGATCAGCCGCAGGCAATTGAGGCGCTCAGCCGCGGCTTCCTGGAGGGCAATCAGTTTGAGACGCTTGAGGGCGTGACGGGGTCCGGCAAAACCTTCACCATGGCCAATGTGATCCAGAAAGTCCAGAAGCCGACGCTCATCATGTCCCACAACAAGACGCTGGCAGCCCAGCTGTACAGCGAGATGAAGGAATTCTTTCCGGACAACGCGGTGGAATTCTTCGTCTCCTACTACGATTACTACCAGCCTGAGGCGTATGTGCCGCAGAGCGATACGTACATCGCCAAGGATTCGGCGATAAATGACGAGATTGACAAGCTGCGGCACTCGGCTGTGGCAGCGCTCTCCGAGAGAAACGACGTGATCATCGTGGCCTCTGTCTCCTGCATCTACGGGCTGGGAGAGCCGATCGACTACCGGACGCAGGCGGTCAGCCTGCGTCCCGGCATGGAAGTGGACAGAGACGATCTGCTGCGCCGGCTGATTGACATTCAGTACACGCGAAACGAGCAGGACTTCAAGCGCTCGACGTTCCGGGTGCACGGGGATATTGTGGAAGTCTATCCGCCGGGGTCATCCGGCGACGCGTACCGGATTGAGTTCTTCGGGGATGAGATCGACCGCATCTGCCAGGTTGATGCGCTGACGGGCGAGGTAAAGGCGGAAGTCGACAACGTGGTGCTCTTCCCGGCTTCCCTGTACGTCGTGGACAAGGTGAAGATGGAGCAGGCTGTCGGCCGGATTCGGAAGGAGCTGGCGGAACAGGTCGCATTTTTCAAGAAAAATGACCGGCTGATCGAGGCGCAACGGATCCAGGAGCGCACCAGCTACGATATCGAGATGATGCTGGAGACAGGATTCTGTTCCGGTATCGAGAATTATTCGGCTCCCCTTGAGGGACGGAAGCGGGGGACACCGCCCTACACGCTTCTGGATTACTTCCCGAAGGATTATCTGATCATCGTTGACGAGTCCCACATCACGCTGCCGCAGGTCCGGGGCATGTATCACGGCGACCAGCAGCGGAAGAAGACGCTCGTGGATTACGGCTTCCGCCTGCCGTCGGCGCTTGACAACCGGCCGCTGTCCTTTGACGAGTTTGAGGGGAAGATCAACCAGATGCTGTTTGTGTCGGCTACGCCGGGGCCTTACGAGGCGGATCACGAGCTGCTTCGCGCCGAGCAGGTGCTGCGGCCTACGGGGCTTCTGGATCCGGAAGTTTTTGTCCGCCCGGTGAAGGGGCAGATCGACGACCTGGTGTCGGAAATCAACCGGGAGACACAGAAGCACAACAAGGTGCTGGTCACGACGCTGACCAAGAAGATGGCGGAAGACCTCACCAAGTATCTGAAGGAGCTGGGCATCCGGGTCAACTATCTGCACGCGGACATCGACACGATGGAGCGGCAGAAGATCATCCGGGACATGCGGCTTGACGGCTTTGACGTGCTGGTCGGCATCAATCTTCTCAGAGAGGGACTTGATATACCGGAGATCAGCCTGGTGGCGATCCTGGATGCGGACAAGGAAGGCTTTCTGCGCACGGAGACATCGCTCATCCAGACCATCGGGCGCGCGGCCAGGAACGCCGACGGGCATGTCATCATGTACGCAGACAAGATGACCGGCGCCATGAAAGCTGCCATTGAAAAGACGGAGCGGCGCAGGAAGATTCAGCAGGCGTACAACGCGGAACACGGCATCACGCCGACGACGATCCGCAAGGCCGTCCGCGACCTGATTTCCATCAGCCACGCGGCAGAGGCTGCGGGTGATCCCGGAAAGCTCGCGAAGGATATGGAGTCCATGAGCGACAAGGAGCTGAAGGCGCTCAAGACGAAGGTGGAGAAGAATATGCACCGGGCAGCGGCCGAGCTGAACTTCGAGGAAGCCGCCCGCCTGCGCGACCAGATGATCGAAATCAACAAGTACCTGTATGAGGAAAGGAAGTAACACCATGGCCGATACACGCGGCAGGTTCAGAAAATATATCAGGATCCGGGGCGCCAATGAGCACAATCTGAAGCATGTCGACGTCGACATTCCGCGGGACGCTCTGGTGGTGCTCACCGGACTGTCCGGCTCCGGAAAGTCGAGTCTTGCCTTTGACACGATCTTTGCCGAGGGGCAGCGCCGCTACATGCAGTCGCTGTCGTCCTACGCCAGACAGTTCCTCGGGCAGATGGAGAAGCCCGACGTGCAGTCCATCGAGGGACTGCCGCCGGCCATCTCCATCGACCAGAAAAGCACGAACCGCAACCCGCGCTCGACGGTCGGCACAGTCACGGAAATCTATGACTATTTCCGGCTTTTATACGCCCGGATCGGAATCCCGCACTGCCCGAAGTGCGGCCGGCCGGTGTCCCGCCAGACCGTCGATCAGATGGTGGACCAGATCATGGCACTGCCGGAGGGGAGCCGGATCCAGCTTCTCGCGCCGGTCGTGCGGGGACGCAAGGGCACGCACGTCAAGGTGCTGGACGCGGCAAGAAGAAGCGGCTATGTGCGCGTGCGGATCGACGGCAATCTCTATGAACTGACGGAGAAGATCGAACTGGACAAAAACCGGAAACACAATATCGAGATCGTGGTGGACCGCCTGAAGGTCCGCCCCGGCATCGAAAAGCGCCTCACAGACTCCACGGAGACTGCGCTGAAGCTTGCGGACGGCCTGATGGATGTGGAAGTCTTCGGCCGGGATGAGATGCTGGCGTTCTCCCAGTCGCTCTCCTGTCCGTTCTGCGGCATCAGCATCGAGGAGATCGAGCCCCGCTCATTTTCCTTCAATAACCCATACGGCGCCTGCCCGGAGTGCCTGGGGCTGGGCTACAAGATGGAGTTCTCGCCGCAGCTTATAATCCCGGACGGTTCGAAATCCATCCGGGACGGCGCCATCACGGCGCCAGGATGGGCTTCCTCCGGGAAGGCCGGATCCTTTTCCAATGCGATCTTAAGCGCGCTGGCCGAACATTACCATTTCTCTCTGGATACCCCGTGGGATGAGTACCCGGAGGAAATCCGGCATATGCTGCTGTACGGCACAGGCGGCGTGTCTGTGAAGGTGCGCTATCAGGGACAGCGCGGCGTCGGGGTGTACGACATAGCGTTTGACGGCATCATCAAAAATGAAGAACAGCGCTACAAGGAGGCCTTCTCCGACACGGCCAAGGCGCAGTATGAGGCTTTCATGACCTTCACGCCCTGTCAGGCCTGCCACGGCCAGCGCCTGAAGCCGTCGTCGCTGGCCGTCACCGTCGCGGACAAGAATATCTACGAGATCACCAATATGCCGGTGACAGATCTGCTCGCATTTCTTGACGGCATGCAGCTGACCGGGCAGCAGCGCTTCATCGGGGCGCAGATTCTGAAAGAAATCCGCTCCCGCCTTCAGTTCATGAAGGACGTGGGACTCGAGTATCTGTCCCTCTCGCGCGCGACGGCAACGCTCTCGGGCGGCGAGGCCCAGCGCATCCGCCTGGCGACACAGATCGGGTCCGGGCTTGTCGGCGTGGCCTATATTCTGGATGAGCCGAGTATCGGATTGCATCAGCGCGATAATGACAAGCTGCTGGCAACCCTCAAACATCTGAGGGATCTCGGGAACTCCGTCATCGTCGTAGAGCACGACGAGGATACCATGCGGGCGGCGGACTGGATTGTCGACATCGGCCCCGGCGCGGGTGAGCACGGCGGCGAGGTGGTGGCGCAGGGGACAGCAGAAGATATCTGCCGCTGCAAAGCTTCCCTGACTGGCGACTATCTGTCGGGGCGCAGATGCATTCCGGTGCCGGAAAAGCGGCGGAAGCCGGCGGGATGGCTCACCGTGCGCGGCGCGCAGGAGCATAACCTGAAGAATATCGACGTGCGTTTCCCGATAGGAGTCTTCACCTGTGTCACGGGCGTGTCCGGCTCCGGAAAGTCGTCTCTTGTCAACGAGATTCTCTACAAGCACCTGGCGAGAAGCCTGAACCGGGCTCAGTGCATACCGGGAAAACACGCCGGGATCGACGGGCTTGAACAGCTGGACAAGGTCATCGACATCGACCAGTCTCCGATCGGACGCACACCCCGAAGCAACCCGGCCACGTACACGGGAGTGTTCGACATGATCCGCGCGCTATTCGCCTCTACGGCGGACGCGAAGGCGAGAGGGTACGACAAGGGGCGCTTCAGCTTCAACAAGAAGGGCGGCCGCTGCGAGGCCTGCCAGGGAGACGGCATCATTAAGATCGAGATGCACTTTCTGCCGGATGTATACGTCCCCTGCGAGGTCTGCCACGGCAGGCGCTATAACCGGGAGACCCTGGAAGTGAAGTACAAAGGCAAGTCGATCTACGACGTGCTGAACATGACGGTGGAAGAGGCGGTGAAGTTCTTTGAGAATGTGCCGGCGATCCGCCGCAAGATCGAAACGCTAAATGACGTCGGACTCGGCTACATCCGGCTCGGTCAGCCGTCCACGGAACTTTCCGGCGGCGAGGCCCAGCGCATCAAACTGGCAACCGAGCTGTCAAAGCGCGGCACCGGACACACGATCTACATTCTGGATGAGCCCACCACCGGCCTGCACTTTGCGGACATCCACCGTCTGACCGACATCCTGCAGCAGCTCACGGATAATGGCAATACGGTGGTCGTCATCGAGCACAACCTTGACGTCATCAAGACCGCCGATTATATTATTGACATGGGCCCGGAGGGCGGAGACGGCGGCGGAACGGTCATCGCGCAGGGCACGCCCGAGCAGGTGGCGGCCGTCCCGGAAAGCTACACCGGACAGTTCCTGAAGAAGATGCTTGAAAAGGGCAGCAGAAAGCAAACCGCGCGCGGGAGGAATGAGTCGTGAAGATTCAGGCAGTGCTTTTTGACATGGACGGCCTGATGGTCGACACAGAGAGGCAGTCCGACGAAGGCTGGGTGTGGGCCTGCCGCGAGCAGAACACGCAGATGCCTGTCTGGCTCATGAATAACTTCAAAGGCGCGCCCCGGGAGCCCTGCATCCGCATGTTCGACGATTACTTCAGAGGCCGCATTGAGTACTGGCACACGCGCGAACTGAAAAACCGCTATGTGGCCATGCTCCAGAAAAAGGAAGGGATACCGGTCAAGCCCGGACTCTTCACGCTGCTCACTTTCCTGCAGCAGAAGAAGATCCCCGCCGTGGTCGCCACCTCGACGGAGCACGCCACCGCGGAACGAATTCTGCGGCAGGTCGGTGCCTGGGAGTATCTTTCCGGCGTTGTTTTCGGTGACCAGGTGGCAAATGGCAAACCTGCACCCGACATCTTCCTCCTGGCGGCCAAAAAGGGCGGAGCCAGCCCGACATCCTGCATTGTCCTGGAAGACAGTATAAACGGCATAAAGGCAGGGGCGGCCGCAGGCTGCGCCGTCATTCACGTGCCGGATACCATACAGATAAGCCCGGAAGTCCGGGCACTCACAAAGGCTGTGGTGCCGTCTCTTTCCGTGGTGCCGGATCTGATACAGCAGTGGGAGAATGGAAAGGAGTCCTGATGGAACAGAAGGAACTGATATTGGTCATGGATTTCGGCGGCCAGTACAATCAGCTGATTGCCCGCCGCGTGCGCGATCAGCATGTCTACGCGGAAGTGATTCCGTCGACAACGCCGCTGGAAGCCGTTCTGGCGCGCCACCCGAAGGGCATCATCTTCACAGGCGGTCCGAACAGCGTTTATAAAGAGGATTCCCTGACATATGACCCGGCAATTCTTTCGGCCGGGATCCCGATCCTGGGAATCTGCTACGGATCCCAGCTGATGGCCCACCTCCTGGGTGGGCGTGTGGCGACGGCACCGGTCAGCGAGTATGGCCACACCGATCTGAAGCTCACGGAGCAGGCGGCCTCCTCGAAACTCTTCCGGGGCGTGGCACCGGTCAGCACCGTATGGATGAGTCACACCGACAGGATTGAATCGGTGCCGGCGGACTTTTCGGTGACAGCCTCCACGGACAACTGTCCCATTGCCGCTTTCGAGAGCGGGGAGAGAAAGCTGTACGCGGTGCAGTTCCACCCGGAAGTCATGCACACAGCGGAAGGACCGAAGATCTTCCATAATTTCCTCTTTGATATCTGCGGGTGCGCGGGTGACTGGAGGATGGATACATTCGTCGAGGATACGGTAAAGGCGATCCGCGAGAAGGTAGGCAGCGGCCGCGCGCTCTGCGCTCTTTCCGGAGGCGTCGATTCGTCTGTGGCGGCGGTTCTTATGAGCAAGGCTATCGGGAAGCAGCTCACCTGTGTATTTGTCGACCACGGGCTTTTGCGCAAAGACGAGGGAGATGAGGTGGCAGCGGTCTTCGGGCCGGACGGACCGTATGATCTGAATTTCGTGCGCGTGAATGCGGCGGATCTCTTTTACAGCAAGCTGGCCGGCGTGAGTGAGCCGGAGAAGAAGCGCAAGATCATCGGCGAGGAATTCATCCGCGTGTTCGAGAAGGAGGCTAAGAAGATCGGCGCCGTGGACTATCTGGTCCAGGGAACCATCTACCCGGACGTGATTGAGTCGGGCCTCGGCAAGTCAGCCACCATCAAGTCTCACCACAATGTGGGCGGCCTGCCCGATTATGTGGATTTCAAGGAAATCATCGAGCCCCTGCGCATGCTCTTCAAAGACGAGGTGCGCCAGGTCGGACGGGAGCTGGGCATTCCGGAGAAGTTCGTCATGCGCCAGCCGTTCCCGGGTCCGGGCCTTGGCATCCGCATCATCGGCGAGGTGACGCCGGAGAAGGTGAAGATCGTTCAGGAGGCCGACGCCATCTACCGTGAGGAGCTCGAGGCCGCCGGCATTCAAAGATCCGCGAATCTCGGACAGTATTTCGCCGCGCTCACCAACATGCGCAGCGTCGGTGTTATGGGCGACTTCCGCACCTATGACTACGCTGTCGTCCTGCGGGCTGTGTGCACCGCTGACTTCATGACAGCTGACTGCGCGCAGATCCCCTGGGATATTCTCACAAAGATCGCCAATCGGATCGTCAACGAAGTGCACGGCGTCAACCGGGTTCTCTACGACTGCACCAGCAAGCCGCCGGCGACGATTGAATTGGAATAACTTCAAAGAGGCTGAAACCCCACGTAAAATCAAGGGTTTCGGCCTCTTTTTCATTTTGGTGACAACCAAATGACAACAGTCGCCATTTTGGGATTATTCGAATGAATAATTTCAATCCTTCTATCAGTTATAT